>CEAX01010003.1_pt1 | contig 45455 bp, 45 predicted proteins | sample 554721 | NCBI WGS metagenome assembly CEAX01 (sample SAMEA3182098, study PRJEB8094) | gut metagenome | biome: human; feature: gut; material: Stool; isolation source: human stools | place: Canada | collected 2012-05-30 | reverse complement strand
GGTGGAGGGCAGCCATAAGAATCCCGCCGCCCGCCAAGCCCTGCACACCGCCTGGCATGTGCTGGATCTGGACCAGCTGTCCGGGATGAGCAGTTATGACCGGGAGCGGATCTGCGTTCCCAAGCGGTGTAATTGCCGGCGGAAGGACTGCCGATACCGCTGTTTTCTGGACGCCTGCCAGAGCGGGCAGTACACGGTTCAGATCTGCAACCACAACCTCCTGCTGGCGGACCTCATCCACCGCAGCCAAAAGAAAAAGCCCCTCCTGCCGGACAGCGCGGCCATCATCATAGACGAGGCCCACAAGCTGCCGGAAACCGCACGGCAGATGTTCGGCGTGACGTTGACCGCCCAGGACTTCGCGGAGCTGATCTGCAGCCTGCATGTGGAGCGGTATGTCCTCGCGGCGGAACTGCTGTCCGAGGCCGTGGAGCCGCTGGCGGAGAAACTGTCGCTCCCGGTGGAGGAAGGGGCCGGATTTGACGCCTACCAGATGTTCCTGGAGCGGCCGCATCAGGTCCTGACGGTGATCTGCCGGCAGCTGGAGGGCCTGCTGACCAGGGAAACCTGGCGCCTGCTGTCCGCCGTCGCCTCCACAGTATCCCTCTTTTACCTGGGGAATCCCGAGATGATCTTCTACGCGGCAGACGACGACCACGGCGGGTCCATGCTGTGCGGCACGGTGTCGGAACTGGCCGCGCAGCTCCAGGCCACGCTCTGGCGGCAGGAACAGCCCATCATCCTGACCTCCGGCACCCTTGCCGTTGGGAAGGATTTCAGCCGGTTCCGCACCGCCGCCGGCCTGACAGGGGAACGGCCCGTGACGGAAACTGTGTGTCCGTCACCCTTTGACTATCAGCACAACTGCCTCCTCTATCTTCCCACGGACCCGATCCCGCTGGATGCGGCGGACTACTACGACCGGCTGGCCGCACAGATCCGGCAGCTGGCGGCGGCATCCCACGGCCACGCCCTGGTGCTGTTCACTTCCTACCTCGCCATGTCGGCGGTCAAGGAACGGCTGCAGGCCGCGGCGCTGCCCTTCCCCGTATTTACGATGGGCAGACGCCCGGCCCGCACCCTGGCGGCATTTCGCGCCGCTCCCGGCAGTATCCTGCTGGCCACCGGTGCGGCGTGGGAGGGGCTGGACTTCGCCGGCGACGGCGTGTCCCTGCTCATCATCCCGCGCCTGCCCTTCGCCTACCCGGACGCTGTAAAAGAAAAAGAGCGGGAGGACTACCCGAACCTGCGGGAGTTCCTGCGCTCCGTCGTTGTCCCGGAAATGCAGATCAAACTGCGGCAGGGCTTTGGCCGGGCCATCCGCACGGAAACGGACACCTGTGCCGTCGCCATGCTGGATCCCCGCGCCGCCCGCGGCCGGAGATATTTCCAGAGCATGGTGGAGGCCCTGCCGGAGATGCCGGTGACGGGGTGCCTGCGGGCCGTGGAACAGTTCTACCGTGACCATAAGGACGCCGGTTATTTCCATCTCCCCAACGCGGGATGAAATTGTTGCAGTTGCTGCGTCTGTTCGCCATTCCTTGGTGGTGTTGGTAATGGCTTTCGTGATGCTTTCAGGCTATACTTGCGTTGCAAATCAAGAAAAGGAGGCAGTCAGACATGGAACAGACAAAGGGTCTCTCCTGCCAGATCCCGGAATCCCTGCATGCCAGGGTGACGGCGGAGCGCGTCGCGGTAAACCAATCCCTCAGCGAGTACATCACGGAACTGCTCACCAACTACTATGAAAACGGAGGAAAAAACGACATGGCACAGACGAGAACAATGGCATTTCAAATCAGCGAGGACCTGTTCCAGAGGATCAAGGACTATCTGGCCCGCGAGAGTGAGCGCCAGGGACGGAAGGTAACCCAGCGGGAGTTCGTCCTGGGGCTGATCGAGGACGCCTTGCGGCAGGCGGAGCAGGAGGCGGCGGACGGCGCCTCCGACGCCCCTGACGATATCACTGCCCCCGTGGAGGACCAGGGGGCAGAAACCGAAATGGAGTCTGAGGACGATGGATCCACGGAAGGAGGCGACGGGGATGCCGCAGAGTGAACTCGCTGCCTACATCGCCGCCGGCGGCGCGCCCTGCAAAGCCTGCGGCCAGCGGATGCTGAAAGCGGACGGCTGCACCTGGACCCATGTGAAATGCGGCAGCCGGTACTACCGCCGCATCAAGTACGGCGCGGACGGCATGGCGTATGACGACGCCCGCTGCCACGACTGCGGCGCCAAGCCGGGCCATTACCACCATGTGGGATGTGACGTGGAGCGGTGCCCCGTGTGCGGAGGGCAGCTCATCAGCTGCGACTGCGACGTTTCCGAGTATGTGGAGCGGCCGCCCGGAAAGAGAACGACCAAGTAAATCAGGACACCAGAACCGCCCGGAGCGCCCGACAGGGACGCCCCGGGCGATCTGTTTCACAAGAGAGGACTGGAGGTGAGAAAACGTCGGAACCGAGATCCAATCGTTTCACAGAACAGGAGCTGGAGATCGCCCGCGAAACGGACCTGCCGGACCTGCTGACGTCTCTCGGCTACACCGTGACGCGGGTGGGCCGTTACCACTCCACCAAGGAGATGGACAGCCTGCGGATCAAGAACCGCCGCACCTGGTACCGCTACTCCGAGAGAGTGGGCGGGGACGCCATCACCTTTCTGCAGCATTTTTGCGGCAGGAGTTTCCCCCAGGCGGTGGAGGATCTGCTGGCATTCCACGGCCGCGCCAGAGATGCCCCCGCGGAGCGGAACAGGCAAACTGAGCAGGCGCCGGAACCGCCGAAACCGTTTGCATTGCCGCCGAGGCACACCGATGCCCGCCGGGTGTACGCCTACCTGAAAAAGCGGAGCATTGCGCCCCAAGTAATCCGGGGCTTTATCAACGCTGGTCTGCTGTATGAGGATGCCGAGCATCACAACTGCGTGTTCGTCGGCTACGGTGGGGACGGCAAGGCGGCCTTCGCCAGTCTGCGGGGCACCTACGACCGGGACGGCAGCGGCTTCAAGGGCGACGCCGCCGGCAGCGACAAATCCATCGGTTTCCGTCTGCCGTATGACCCGGACAGCAGGACCGTGTATGTGTTCGAGGCCCCCATCGACCTCATGAGTTACTGCACCCTGCACCGGGGATTTCACAGCAATGCGCTGGCCCTGTGCTGCCTGGATGACCGTGCCCTGTCGGTGTTTCTCCGGGAGCACCCTGCGGTGCGGAAGGTCGTCCTGTGTCTGGATCACGACCGCCCCGGCATGGAGGCCGCGGAGCGCATAGGACGGAAATACTCAGCGGAGGGATATGCCGTGCAGACGCTGTCCCCTCCCTCCCGGAAGGACTGGAACGCCTATCTGACCTTTGTGCAGCAGTTCCGGGAAAGGGGGCGGTGACCAAGTAAACACAAGCAAAGAGATATAAACCAGCAATTCTACACAAAAAAGGAGGAAAGACCACTTGAAAAGCAAGACAAGCAGGCACGGCCTGAAGCGCATGACGGCCCTGCTGCTGGCCGTGGTGCTGTGCATCGGCATGATGCCCAGCGCCTTTGCCGCTCAGCAGGACAGTTACCACGACCCGGCGGAACACTGGCAGGAGGCCAACAACCGCACCAACGAGCTGGATGCAAATGCTGTGGTGACGATTGAAACCTTCACCTGCGGCGAGTGCGGCAAGGCCACATCCTTTGAGGTGCTCAGGACGCCTGAGTACACTCGGGACGGCCAGACTGCCCTGACCCGCAACGTCAAGTATTCCGATGGAACAATGGTAGACGGCGAGGGAAAAGGCTCTGTTCTGGACGGTGTGCCGGGGCAGGACGCCTACTACACCGGCTATCACTGGACCAAAGCCATCTGTCAGACCTGCGGTGGGATCAACACCAACATGGGCGCATCCCCCTCTGACGATTACGGGTATCTCCGCAACGTCTACTGGCTGTACGATTGCGCCAACAATTTCTTTGAGGAACTGCCGGAAACACAGACCATTGAGCAGGTAGACAGCGAGTACCACCGTGTTATTACCGAGAGTGGCGAATACTGTGGGTTCTGCTACGGCACATTCAAAGAGGAAAATTCCACGCTGGAACGGCACCACATGGAGAGCAGCATCCGGCCCGAGCTGGCCCATGATCGCTTTGTGAAGATGGATACCTGCGCCGACTGCGGCTATTCCGAAACTGCCTACACCGCCGCCAAGGCTGTCATTGCGGATTACTTCGGCGTGGTAGACGGCCAGCCCCACACAGTCACAGTATCCGACTTGAGCGAGGTCGGCGTCACCACCGCCATCCGCTACGGCTACAGCGCGGATGCCTGCACTCTGACCAGCGCCCCCAATTACAGCAAGGCCGGGGACTACCCGGTTTACTACAAGATTACCTACACCTACCACGACACGGACATGGTGGAGAATAGCGTGGCGTATGTCCATCTCAGGGATGAAACCACCACCGAGGACGGTTCCTGCACCTGCGGCTGCGGCAATCCCGACTGCGGCTGTCAGGACCCGGACTGCGGTGGCGACTGCTGCTCCGACAAGGGCTGCGGCGAGAACCACAACTGGACGCTGCTGGACAGCGTAGACCCCACCTGCCTGACCCTCGGCTATGACCGCTATCTGTGCGTGGACTGCGGCATGATTGAAAAGCGGGACTATGAGGCCCAACTGGGCCACGCCTATCAGAGTGTGGTCATCCGGGACGCCACCTGTGAAGTCCCCGGCAAGACCATTGATATTTGTGAGCGGTGCGGCAATGTGAAAGAAACCGACCTGCCCCAGACCGAGCATGAGTTCTCCACCACCGTCATTCCGGCCACCTGCACCAGCCCCGGCTACACCCTGCGGGAGTGTACCGTCTGTGGGGAGCGCCACATCGAGGACATCACCGCCGCGCTGCCTCACAACTATGTAAGCAAGACCACCCCGGCCACCTGTGAGGGCGGCGGGCGCACCCTCCATATCTGCGAGGGCTGCGGCAGTTCGTTCATCACCGACTACACCGACCCGCTGGGGCATAGTTGGGATGAGGGCAAGGAGATCACCGGGGCCACCTGCACCGGCGAGGGCATGACCGAGTACACCTGCATCCGCTGTGGAGCCACCCAGCTGGAGGGTGACGAGGCCGCGGGTCATATCCCCGGCGATCCGGCCACCTGCACCGATCCTCAACTCTGCATCCGCTGCGGCGCCGTCATTGAGAACGCTTTGGGGCATGATTATGCCGAGGAAGTGACCGAGCCGACCTGCACCGAGATGGGCTACACCACCTATACCTGCACCCGCTGCGGCGACGCCTACAAGGGCGACTACACCGAGGCCGCAGGCCATAAGCCCGGCGACTGGATCATCGACAAGGAGCCTACCACCGACAGCGAGGGCAGCAAGCATAAGGAGTGCGAGGCCTGCGGTGAGAAGTTAGAGGAAGAAACCATTGAGAAGATCTACAATCAGGCCACTACGGACAGTAAGGGCGAGGCCGTTGTGGGCGGCTATCTGGTAATTGTCACGGATACCGACACTAAAGACCCCGTTTCCAATGCTATTGTCACTCTCCATGCGGACGATACCCTGTCCATCCGTCTCCCCAATTCCCGCCTGCTGGACTATGCCGACCAGACTACCGTGACTGTCCTGCTCACCAAGGATAAGAGCGCCGTGGAGGGTATGTCCGTTACTATGACTGACAAGCACGATAACTACTGTGCCGGTAACACTGACAGCAATGGGCAGGTCACTGTTCCCGGCACCAGCGGCAAGACCAATGAGGACGGCAATACCACCGTTGGCTGGGAGGACGAGGACGGCGACCGCTGGACACTGACCGTCACTGTAGAGGACTACGAAACCGGACGCCCCATCGAGGACGCAGAGGTGTCCATCGGTAAGGGCGGCAATATTACCGTCACCCTGCCGGACGGCACCGATATGGACGAGGACAACCGCATCACCGTCACGGTCACAGACAATGAGCGCGACCCGCAGGAGGACGTGACCGTCATCGTCAAGGGCGACCTCGGCCAGCGGGAAACCGGCGAAACAGACGAGGACGGGAAACTCACGGTTCCCGCCGTCACCGAAACCGAATATCACGGGGCCTATATTGTCGGCTACACAGACGGCACCTTCGGCCCGGAGCGCAGCATGAGCCGGAGCGAGGCGGCGGCCATCTTTGCCCGCCTGCTCTCTGACAAGTTGGATGAGCGCATCCCCAGCGGGGCCAATGTGAAGTTTACGGATGTGGACCCGGATTCCTGGTATGCGGGCTATGTGGAGTACCTGACCGGCTATGGCGTGGCCGTGGGCTACAATGACCGCACCTACCGGGGCGATAAGGCCATTACCCGCGCCGAGTTCACCGCTATGGCCGCCAGATTTTTTGATGTGTTTGGCGACGGCGACGAGGCCATCATGGAGCAGTACCAGGGCTTTGACGATGTAAACGATGGCTATTGGGCTGCTGAGTATATCAAGGACGCCGCCATCCACGGCTGGGTGGAGGGCTACGGCGATGGCACCTTCCGGGCCGACGATCCCATCGACCGGGCGGAAGTCGTCACCATCGTCAACCGCCTGCTGGGGCGTGAGGCCGACGAGGACTATATTGCGGACAACTACCGCCGTCTGGTGACGTTCCCTGACGTGTCCTCCCGCCATTGGGCCTATTATCAGGTGCTGGAGGCCGCCAACGCCCACACCGCCGTCCTCACTGACCCCGAAACCTGGGACAAGTAATCTACGACTCCGCGGCCCCGCTGTGGGCCGCGGAGTTTTTACACCACAACCCACGATACATTACAAATAAAAAGGAGAATGCACCTATGCTGAAGATCGTAGCAATCGGAAACCTGACCAACGACGTGGAACTGAAGGTCCATGAGGCCACCGGCAAGCCCTACGCCATCCTGCGGATTGCCTCGGACCGCCGCTACCGGGACAAGGAGGGCAACCGCCTGACGGATTTCATCTCCATCAAGGTCCGCGGCCCGCTGGCGGAACGCTGCGCGGAGTTTGCCTGGAAGGGCTGCAAGTTGGCCGCCTCCGGCGACTTTGAAACCATCACTTTCGCGGACGAGCCGGAGCGGCAGCCCGGCTTCCTCATCAAAGCCACGGAGGTGGAGTTCCTGTCTCCCCGCCGCGTGGAGGAAAGCGCCGTGTCCATGCCTGCGGACGGTATGGATGAGGCTGCGGCCTGAGCGCCATGCGGAATACAGGCATTGAATACACCAGTGCGGAACGCACCCCCACCATTCTACCGGATCTGGCGGAGCTGCTCCCTCCTCTCAGCGGGGAGCAGCTTGCCGCGCTGGAGAAGGACATCCTGCAAAACGGCTGCTATGCGCCCATCATCGTCAATGAGGATCTCGTTGTCGTAGATGGCCACAACCGCCAACAGATTTGCACCCGGCACGACCTGCCCTACAAGATGGCGGTGTTTGCCTTTGACGATCTGCTGGAGGCCAAGCAGTGGGCGCTGGATACCCAGAAGGGCCGCCGCAACCTGGACAAATGGGAGTTGGGCAAGATCGCCCTGAAACTGCGGCCGGAGATCGAGGCCAGGGCAAAAGAAAACATGTCTCTGGGCGGACAGGCATATAAACCCAGCGAGGAAGGTTTGACAATATTGTCAAACCTTCCTCCCGTTAATACACGCAGAGAGTTGGCTGACTCTGTCGGCATTGGAGAAGTCACGATGGGGAAAATCATGCAGATCGACGAGCATGCCCCCGCCGCCGTGAAGGAGGCCCTGGATAAAAAGGAACTGTCTGTCAACCAGGGGTATCAGATCACCCGGCAGGTACAGGATCTGCCGGAGAGTGAGCAGGGGCAGGCGGCATTGGAACTGGTGGAGCTGGAAAAAGCGAAAAAGGAGATCCGGGAGAAGGATGCCGAGATCGACCGCCAGAGCAAGATCGCCGGCGTGTTCTGCAAAGCGTATGAAAAGGCTGTCCTGCTGACGCCCACAGAGGAAAATGTGCGGATCTGGGTCAAATGCACCCGCATGACCAGGGAGGAAATGGAGGATACCATTAAGGAGTCCCGTGAACTGGCCGATGTGTTTACCGCCATTGCCGGCCTCATGGAACGCCTCCTGCCGGAGAGGGGGACGCTATGAATGAGATGAGTGTGCGGGAGTGGCAGGAGCGGTTCCGTGCCGGGGATTTCAGCAGCCGGGACCGGGCCGTGCAGTGCGAGGCCGGCTGGTACGACTGGTTCTGCCGGGACGACGCCCTGGCCGGACGCCTGAAGAAAATCTCCGGCGTTGTGCTGGGAATCACGGATCCCTTCATTCTGGACAACTACTATGTGTGGTTCAAGAACAACTGCCCGCTGGATGGGCCGCTCTATGACGACGTCCGGTTTGAGCCTCTCACCGGGGAGCGCGACGGGAAATACTTTGTCGTTTCTTTGGACAGCCCCCATGAGCATATGAAGTGGGCGCTCGTTACAGAGCGGTATGGCTACGACGCACCGGAATTTGAATGCGGCAATGTCCGTGACATGGTGAAATACATCAACGCCATCGCGCCGGAGCTGGCGCGGGGGATCCAGCCTCGCTTCGTGCAGGAGAAAGCGGCTGTGGGCGAATATGTCCGGCAGCACGAGGGGAAAAGCAGTTACAGCATCCGGCGGGCGGGGGATCACCTGTTCGCCTACCAGTCCCCCCGTGACTGGAAATACCGGACGGTCGCGGTTTCGGACTCTCTGGAGAATGTCCCCCAGGGCTTTCCTGCAGAACTTGCAGAACATCACTGCATGCTCTACGTTTTCCCGAGCAAGGCGCCCGCCCTGGACAGGGCCGACGTGGTGCAGCGCGCACAGCGCAGGAAGGAGCAGACGCGATGACTAAGAGATCCCACGGCCGCCCCGCGCTGCCTCCCAAAGCCAAGGCCGAGATCCTGGAGGTGCTGTTTGCCAACATGGAGATCAGCGGCGATGAGATCGCGGCCATTTTGAAAAAGCACCATGTCTCCTGCGACGCCGACGTCCTGCAGGACCGCTACCGCAGGCAACTGGGCCAGCGCCTCATGGCCAGCCTCCGGGACACCTCCGGTGAGCGCGAGGTTCTGTCCAACGGGCGGGGCCGGTATGTTGTGCTGGAGTGCTGCCGGGACCGCCAGCAGCTCGCGGCCATCCGCCGCCGCATCCAAAATCAGGCGCATGGCCTGAACGCTTCCGCCGGCAAGGTGAGATCCCGCATCGCTGTGCTGGACCGCCTGATCGCCCGGCTCAGAAAGGCGGCGTGAAATGAAGATCAAGGACCTGATCGCTGCAATCCGGGATTATTCCAAATTGCGGCAGGCACTGGAGGAATCCAACACCGAATTGGACCTCAGCCGGATGGAATGCGCGCAGCTCCAGAGCAAGATCAACGAACTGGAACCGCTGGTCGACGAATACTACCAAGAGAGTTGCGGCAAGGAATATGCTGCCAATCAGGAGCGTCAGAAGGTGGAAACGCTGAAGAAAGCGTTTGTATCCTTCTGTCCGGCCTTGGACAGCACAGAAAAAATCCGGCAGTTTTATGACTGCATTGCCCCGGATTTTGATGAAAGCGGTTTCCGCCTCTATGACGCTGCTCTGTCCATTTTCGGCCATCCCAATCTCCCCGGCGAGTTCCCCTATGAGGACAACCGCGGTGCCTTTGATGAGGCGGACGGGCATCAACTGCTGAAGTACCTGACTGCCCTGCGTTTCCACGCCATCCAATGGGAGATCGTGCCAGGCACTCCCTATGAAAAAGCCACTCTGCTGGATGTGGATACCGCTGCCCCGGAATACCGGGCCTTTGAAAAGCAGCTCTATACGCAGACCCTGCGTGACTTGGGCTTTCAGGGCCTTCTGCCCCAGGAGCAGGAACGGCGGATCGGCAAACAAAAAGAAAAACGGAAGGAAGGTGCTGAGCGATAGAACAGAAACCTGACAACGGGATGAGCAAGGACGCCTTCTGGGCGCTGATCCAGGAGGCGAAAACCGCCTGCGGCCAGGATCTGGACGCTATGGAGGACTACCTGCGGGAGCGCCTTGTGTCTATGGGGCCTGCCGCGGCGAAAGATTTCCATGACATTCTGCAAGCCTATGAAGATCTGGCGGACCAATACGGCCTGTGGGATGCCGCCAGCGTGATCAAGGAGTATGGCTGTTCGGATGACGGCTTTATCGACTTCCGCGCCTGGCTGATCGCCCAGGGTAAAGAGGTGTACATGGATGCGCTGCGGGAGCCGGATACGCTGGCGGATGCAGAGCCATACGGCGATTGCTGTTTCGAGTGCCTGTCCTATGTGGGCGATTACGCCTATGAGCAGCTCACCGGCCGCAGCGCCTATGACGAGATGGAGTCGGACAGGATGGAGAAACTGCGGGACGAGTTAAGAAAGGATATCGTCTACAAGGACGGCATCCAATACCCCAGAGAACCGAAGGACCTGCCGAAGTTCCTGCCCCGGCTGTGTGAGAAATACGGCGGGCCGGAGCGTTTCCAGGCGGCGCCCTCCACCTGGAATTTCGACCTCCATGAGATCCGCCGGCTGCTGGACGAGGGCAAGGCCCAGGACAGGGCCGCACAAAAAGAGAAAGGGGGCGGCGCTCGGTGAGCGAGGAATACATCATCGGCGTGGACCACGGCTACGCGGCCATGAAAACTGTCCACGGTTCCTTCCCCTCGGGGCTGGTGGCCTATGAGCATGAGCCGTACACCCAGAAGAATGTGCTGGAATACGGCGGAACGTACTATGTGGTGGGCAGCGGCAGGCAACCCCTGCAGAAGGACAAGACCCGGACGGAGGACTACTATCTGCTGACCCTGGCGGCCATCGCCAGGGAGTTGGACTGCCGCAGCGCCGAGCGCACCTGCTCTGTCATCCTGGCCGCCGGCCTTCCCCTGACCAGTTTTGGCCGTGACAAGAAGAAGTTCCGTGATTACCTGCTGCGGGACGGCAAGCCGGTGTCCTTCCGCTATGAGGGCCGGGACTACACCGTCACCGTCCGGGATGTGAAACTGTTCCCCCAGGGCTATGCCGCCGTGCTGACCCAGACGGAACTGCTGGATGAGCCGTCCGTCATCGTGGCGGACATTGGCGGCTGGACAGTGGACCTGATGCGTCTGGACAACCGCCTCCCCAATGCCGCCACCTGCCGCAGTTTGGAGTGGGGCATGATCCGCTGCATCGACGAGATTGGAGAACAGGTGCGCCGCGCCCTGGGCGTTTCCCTGACAGCGGCACAGATCGAGTGCGCCCTGCGGGGCGACGCCAGCAGCCTCCCGGACGAGGCGAAAGGCATCATCCATGCCCAGGCGGACCTGTATGTGCAGAACCTGCTCTCCGCCATCACGGAGTGCGGCTTGGACACCCGCGCCATGCCCGCTATTTTTATAGGCGGCGGGGCGGCGCTCCTGAAGCGCCGCGTTTCGGCCACAAACGGCCTGTGTCGGCCCATGATCCTCGACGACGTATCCCTGAACGCTAAGGGGTATGAACGGCTTGTACGGCAGATGTTGGGGAGCGGCGCCGATGGCTGAAAAGCGTCGGTTCAGCCTTTCCTTCTCCTTGGCCCAGCGGGAACAGCGGGACGCATGGGAGCGCCTGTCCGCCGTTCCGCCCGGACAGCGCATGGATGCCGTGTGCAGGATGATCAACGGCTATATGGATCAGCAGGAACTGCTGGACGCCATCCGCAGAACCATCCGGGAGGAACTGACAGGCGTTTCCTTTACAAAGGCCACAACAACGCAGCAGGCGCAGGCCGGGGCCGTCGATGAGGACGTCCTCGGTTTTCTCCGTGCGCTGCAGGAGGGAGATGATACCATCTGATTCGCTATTTTGATATGTTTGCCGGGATCGGCGGCTTTCGGGCGGGGCTGACCCGCGCCGGCGGTTTCCAGTGCGTCGGACACTGCGAGATCGACAAATATGCCGAGGCCAGTTACCGCGCGATCCACGACATCAGGAAGGAGGAACGATACTATCCAGACGCCCGAACCATTGACCCCAACGACCTGCCCGACTTCGACCTTTTGTGCGGGGGATTCCCCTGCCAGGCGTTTTCTCTCGCTGGCCGCAGAAAAGGATTTGAAGATGCAAGAGGTACTCTCTTCTTTGAAATTGCCCGCCTGGCTGAAGCCAGACGGCCTTCGTATCTTCTGCTCGAAAACGTGCCAGGGCTGCTTAACCATGACGGCGGCCGGACGTTTGCGGCCATCCTCTCTGCGCTTTCTGACCTGGGGTACCATGTCGAATGGGCTGTGCTTAACAGCAAACATTTTGGAGTCCCCCAGTCAAGGAGAAGGGTGTTCCTTATCTGCTATCTTGATCCCCGATGCGCCGGAAAAATACTACCTGTCTTCGGAAATGGTGCAAAAGCTCTTATACAACTCATCGGCGGAGCGCAAGGACACCGGGTCTATGACCCGGAAGGAGTAGCCTGCACCCAGACGGCAGGCGGTGGCGGCCTCGGCGTGAAAACCGGGCTGTACCTACTGTCGCCGGACGTGCCCTTTGTGGATCTGTGCGCGGGGCACCCAAAACGGACGCGGCAAGCAAGGTGCATCACCGCCCGCTATGGGCAGACGACGCTGTCCAACCACAAAGGAGAACGCTCCGGGGCGCTGCTGATTCGGGAGGCCACCTGCAAGGGCTATCAGGAGGCGGCGCCTGGCGACAGCGTGGACTTGGGCTATCCGGGCAGCGCCACACGCGCCGGTCGGGTCGGGGTCGGTGTCGCCCATGACGCCGCCAGTGTGCAGGGCATTGTGGAGCGCGGCGGACGCATCCGCCGCCTGATGCCCAGGGAGTGCCTGCGCCTGCAGGGCTTTGACGATGAGCAAATCGACAAGATCCTCGCCATCAACTCGGACGCCCAAGCCTACAAGCAGGCAGGCAACAGCGTCACCGTCACAGTGATCGAGGCCATTGGCCGGCGCATCCGGGCCGTGGACGAGGCTTTGCGAAAGGAGGCGGCTGCGTGACCGGGATGAAGGACCAGTATTTCGGCGTCGAGGTGGAGATGACCGGCATCACCCGTGAACAGGCCGCGCAGGCGCTGGCAGATTATTTCGGAACGATCCCACAGTACAAAGGTGGGGTTTATGATGCATGGGTCGTCAAAGACACAGAAAACAAAGAGTGGAAACTGATGAGTGACGGAAGCATCCATGCAGAGCGAAAGACATTGCATGGCTACGAACAAACAAATAACAGGCAATATAAAGTGGAGATGGTTTCGCCCAAACTGACCTATGCGGAGCTGCCAAAGTTCCAAGAGTGTGTGCGGCAGATCCGGCATGCGGGGGCAAAGGTCAACAGTTCCTGCGGCCTGCACATCCATGTGGACGCGGCCAACCACAACCGCCAGAGCCTGAAAAACCTCCTGAGCATCATGTACGCCAAAGAGGACATTTTGTTCAAGGCCCTGCAGGTGAATGAGGCCCGTGCCGCCCGCTGGTGCCAAAAGGTGCGGGAACCCATGCTGCGGCAGGCCCGCACCCTCCCCGCTGAGGAAACCAAGGATCTGACACAGCTGGAGAGCATTTGGTATGAAGGTGATATCAACTCAGGAGAGCATTACAACTGGACACGCTACTATGCCTTGAACCTGCATTCGGTGTTCTATCGCGGCACCGTTGAGTGGCGCTGTTTCAACTCCACCCTCCATGCAGGACGCGCGAAAGCCTACATCGACCTGTGCCTCGCCATGTCTGCCCAGGCCATCGCCCAGCGCAGCACCGTCATGCGGAAAACCCACAGCGACAATGAGCTGTTCACCTTCCGGGTCTGGCTGGTGCGCCTGGGCCTCAACGGGCCGGAGTTTAAGAACACCCGTGACCATCTGCTGGCCAATCTGGACGGCGACCGGGCTTGGCGCTACGACAAGGACAGTTACGAAGTCAATAAAAAGAAGAAAAAGAACCGAGAGATGGAGAGGTGACGAGATGAAGATCCGCATGGAAGAAGATATCCTGTCCGGTACCGGGGCAGAGATCATGGACCATCTGCGCGCCCGTGTATTTGACCCCACGGAGTTCCCTGACACGGAGAGCTACATCTGGTTCCTGCGAAACAATGTGGTGCGTACCACCGGCCTGGACTTCCCGCTGCCAGAGGGGGATGTGGAGCAGCAGGCCCGGATGATGTTCACCCAGTTGGCGAAAGTGGGCGCTCTCACGATTTTGGAGGACTGATATGGCAAAGCGTCTGTATTTTGCCTATGGCAGCAACATCAATCTGGAGCAGATGGCGGTCCGCTGTCCTGCCGCCCAGGTGGTTGGGCCTGCGGTGCTGGACGGCTATGAACTGCTGTTCCGCGGCAACCGGCGCGGGGCCGGCGTCGCCACCATCGAGCCTCTGCCCGGCAGCCAGGTCCACGGCCTGCTGTGGAAGCTGACGCCGGAGTGTGAGCAATCTCTGGACGTCTATGAGGGATACCCGCGGTTGTATGAGAAAGAGGATATCACGGTCCGCACCGGGGACGGCAAAGACGTGACCGTCATGGCCTACATCATGACAGGGGAACTGTGGCGGGATCCTGCCATCCCTTCTCCCGCCTACTATGGCGGCATTCTGGAGGGATACCGCCAGAACGGCCTGCCGGTGCCGGAACTGGAGGCCGCGCTGAAAAATGTGCACGACGAGGTGCGGCAGGCCCGGCACTTTGAGCGCATGCAGGAAATGGACCTGTTTTTCGGCGAAAAGCCAGGCAGGAAGAAGGGCCACCATGAGCGATAAGAGAAAGAGAGGCGCGGTATGGCAAGAAAAACCATCTCTCTGACGGGAGAACTACACATGAATGCCACAGGATTTTCCGTAACCGTAGATGCACTGGAAACATTGAAAATCGTTGGTATCGCATATGGTGTTTATGACCATGCGGAAGATCTGCGGGATTGCCGTGTCACACTGGAGAATGGTGAGCGGCCGGCACTGGTTGTTCAGGAAGATGTCAGCCTGCATGGAAGTCCCTTTTGGGAAACCGTGCGTACCATTACAGATGACCCGGAACGGATCCGGCAATATGTGGCATTTCGGGAAACGCTAAAAATGTTCCAACAGATAGAACGGGAGCGCGAAGTTGTGCAACGGGATACAGGCCGCAGCAGTCAACAGGGCGCTCCCGCCAAGAGGAAGGATTGCCATGAGCGATAACCATCTGACAATCCTCGTTGTAGAGCCGGGGAAACCGCCATATCCCCGGCAGATCCCAGACACCCTGCAGGCCATGCAGGAGATTGTCGGCGGGGACATCGACGCCACATACCCCTATGAGGATCCCGTGGCGCTTATATTTAACAGCAGCGGCAAGTTTGCCGGCCTGCAGCCAAACCGCCTCCTCCGGCTGGAAAACGGGGATCCGTATGATGTTGTGTGCGGCACCTTTTTCCTCGCCGGCCTCGGCGGGGAAACCTTTGTGTCTTTGACGCCGGAACAGCTTCGAAAATATGAATCCCTGTACAGCCGGGAGATGTTGTTCCCACTCCCCAAAAAGAAAGAGAGAAGGAATGAGCATGAAAGATAAGACCATTCTGACAGCGGAGTCCGTCACAGCGGGCCACCCGGACAAACTGTGCGACACCATAGCGGACACGGTGGTGGACTGCTGTCTGGAACATGACCCCAACGCCCGCGTCGCCTGTGAAGTTCTGGCGACAGCGGGCAAATTCGTGGTGGCCGGCGAGATTACCGCACTGACGATCCCAGATATCCCTTCCATCGTGCGCGACACGGTGCGCCGGGCCGGATACAACTGCAGGAACTTCGACGTGGAGGTCCTCATCCGGCCCCAAAGCCCGGACATCGCAGGGGCAGTACAGCACGGGGAACAGACCGCAGCCGGTGATCAGGGGATCGTGTATGGCTACGCCTGCAGCGAAACGGAAAACCTCCTGCCCCTGCCGGTGGTATTGGCGCACCGCCTGACCGCCCTGCTCACCTGTGCGCGGACGATGGGCAGGATCAGCGGCCTGCGGCCTGACGGAAAGGCGCAGGTGTCTGTGGAGTATGCCTTCGGCGCACCCCGGCGGATCTCCGCTATTGTCCTCTCCTGCCAGCATGCGGAGGATAAGGACCTGCCCCGGCTGCGGGAGGAATTGTTGGAATTTGTCATCCAGCCCGCTCTCCGCATCTTCCCCGCGGATGAAGATACAGAGATCCTCATCAACCCCTCCGGCCGCTTTGTGCAGGGCGGGATCGAGGCGGATACCGGCCTGACCGGCCGCAAGCTGATGGTGGACACCTACGGAGGGCTGGTGCCCCACGGCGGCGGTGCGCTGTCCGGCAAGGACGGGACCAAGATGGACCGCAGCGGCGCCTACATGGCCCGCTGCATCGCCAAGAATATTGTGGCCGCCGGCCTCGCGGAGAAATGCACGGTCGCCCTGGCCTATGCCATCGGACGGGCTGATCCGGTGGCTGTGGATGTGGATACCCACCTCACCGGCACATACCCGGACGAGCTGCTGGAACAGGCAGTCCGCTGTTTCTTTGGCCTCACGCCCGCGGGTATGATCCGCACCCTGCAGCTGGACCAGCCGATTTTCGCAGACGCCTGCAACTATGGCCACTTTACCAGGGCAAGCCTGCCGTGGGAGCAGACCGGGCAGGCCGGGAAGTTTGCGGAGTTGTGTGCAGAACTGGAGCGCGGAGATGATGGCGGCTGAAACATATAGCATCCTGTTCCTTTGGCAAGGACAGCATCGCCACCATCCTGCTGGCGCTCCGTTATAGGGAACCGCTGGATGAGGCGGTGTACTGCGAAGTGATGTTTGACAGCCATATCTCCGGCGAGGTGCCGGAGCACCGGGACTTCATCTATGGCACAGCCATCCCCGCGCTGGAGCGCATGGGCGTAAAGATCCGCGTTCTCCGTGGGCCGCAGACCTATGTGGGGCTGTTCACCGGGAGGATCACCCGCGGGCCGAAAAGGGGCCTGCTCCGCTCCTTTCCTATCTGTGGGCGATGTGCCGTCCAGCGGGACTGCAAACTGAAACCGATTTTGCGGTATCAGAAAAGACTCCCGCCAGACACGGTGCAGTACATCGGCATCGCCAGGGATGAGCAGGAGCGGCTGCTCCGTCTGGACGGACGCCGTGTTTCCCTGTTGGACAAGTATGGCTATACGGAACAGGACGCAAAGCAGCTCTGCCGGGAGGCGGGGCTGCTTTCGCCTGTCTATGAATTTACCAACAGGGGCGGCTGCTGGTTCTGCCCCAACGCCAGGCGGCGGGAACTGCGCCACCTCTATGACCATCACCCGGATCTGTGGGCCAGAATGCTGGAACTGCAGGCACTGCCGGGGAAAGTCAGCGAAAAATTCAACCGGACCATGACATTTTCGGAAATTGACGCAGGTTTTCGGCGTGAAGATGAACAACTCAGCCTATGGAAAAACGCCGCATAGCGGTGAAAGGAGGTTTCATGCCAAATCATATCACAAATTTGATCTCATTTGGAGATCAGCCGGAGCAGGTCGCCGCTTTCCATCAAATGCTGCGGGATCTGCGCCAGAAGGATGGTGTTTACGGGAGCATCGATTTTAACAAACTCATCCCTATGCCAAAAGCCTTAGGCATTGAATCCGGAACCAGGACAACCAACGGCCTTGACGCATATCGCCGGTTTATAACTGGTGACAAAGCCGGTGCGGAGGCTTTCCAAAAAGAACATCCGGAGGAACGGGCGCTTGGGAAACAGGCGTATGAGAATATTCAGCAGTACGGTTCCCCCACCTGGTACGAGTGGTGTAATAAAAATTGGGGAACCAAATGGAATGCGTATTCCTGTGTGGAACTGGGTAAGGATGATGATACCCTGGAGTTCTTTACTGCCTGGAGCAGTGTCCCGACAATTTTGGAGGCCCTTTCGAGAAAGTACCCGGACCAGACTATCTCCTACCGCTGGGCAGACGAGGACATCGGGAGCAATGTGGGAGAGGCTGTATACAAAAACGGAGAAATGATCGATGCAAACATCCCGGAACCCGGATCCAGAGAGGCGTATGAACTGGCGTCGGATATCATGGGGATCGACCTTGCAGACTTTGACCTCTATCTCTCTGCGGATAAAAGCACCTATGAGTACCATGAGGACCCACCCAAAACAAAACGCACCAAGGATGGGCCGGCGAGATGACGTTTTACGAACAGGAACTTCGGAAACTGTTTGCGGACGGCACGGTGATCGGCAGCCCCACTTTTGCGGGCCGGGCCTGTTTGGGAACGCTGGGAAAGGATCTCCGTGCCCGTGTGCAGTTTGTGACATCAGGCCACGCGGATCACTATGACGCCATCAGCGTTACGGTGCTGAACCGCACAGACGGCGTAGTAGATAAGCTCCGCCTCCGGCTGAAGGATATCCTCGGCGTCAAGCAGGTGCCAGGCAACCCCAACTTCCGTAATGGCGTAGCGCCGCATATCTGGGAAGATAGCGGGAAAGCGGAGTGGTACGCCTTCCGCCCATCCGCGGCGGACTATTCCGCCATGCGGCAGGCTGTGAGCGAGTACCTGGGAGTGTTCCGGGATCGTGTGACGGAGCGCCGGCAGGATGGCCCAAGACTCGTCTACATCTGCGCCCCGCTCCGTGGCGAGGTAGAGAAAAATATCGCCTTTGCCAGAGATAGAGCGCGGGAGGTGTTCGTGGAGGGCAACGTGCCCATCTGCCCCCATTTGATGTTTCCGCCCATTGCCGACCCGGAAAACCCGGCACAGGATCAGGCGGCACGGGAGATGGGCCTGCGGTTGGTGGAGTCCTGCCAGCAGGTCAACGTCTACGGCCCCGTCTGGACGGAGGGCATGTGGGCGGAGATCAACCACGCCGAGAGGCTGGGGATCCCTGTCCTGACAGACCAAAAGGAGCTGGGAAAGCCCCCGCGCCGGCGAACCAAGCAAGGGAAGGAGCGATGATGTGATGGTGGACAACATTCTGCCAGAAGAACTGGAGATCGAATTATCAGGCAGGCAGATCGAGCAGTTAGATGCGATTGACAATGCCGTTTACCAAACGATCCTCACCTTCCTCAACAAGACGGAAGATGAATTTCCCTGGGATATGCATTATATAGGCGAAGTAGCGGATGCCATCGAAGGAACACTGCTGGATCTCGGCCAGCGGGTCCACCGGCCTGCAATCATAACGGAAAAAGACGGAACAGTGCATTTGGAAGAATATCAGGAACCTGTACTGCAAACACCCAAAAAGAATAAGAAGAAGGAGAAACCTGCCTATGAGCGATAACCCCCAGTGGGAAATCATCCAAGGCGACGCGCTGAAGGTGCTGTCCGGCTTTGCGCCTGGGACCTTCGACGCGGTGATCACAGACCCGCCCTACGCATCCGGCGGGCGCACCCAGGCGGAAAAGAACAAGTCCACGGCCAAGAAATACTCCAACATGGGCGACCATGCTCCGCCGCCCTTTGACGGGGACGCCAAGGACCAGCGGTCATGGACGCGCTGGGCGGCGGAGTGGCTGTACGACGCCAGAAAAATCTGTAAGCCCGGCGCCCCGGTGTGTATGTTCATCGACTGGCGGCAGCTTCCCGCAGCTACGGACGCCCTCCAGTGGGCTGGCTGGATCTGGCGCGGCACCGCCGTCTGGGACAAGGGCAACAGCCGGCCCCAGAAGGGACGCTTCCGCCAGCAGGCGGAGTACATCGTCTGGGGATCCAACGGGGACATGCCCATCAGCCGGCCTGTGCCCTGCCTGCCCGGCGTGTTCAAGTACGGCAACCCCCAGAACCGCATCCACCTGACGGAAAAGCCCCTGCAACTTATGCGGGACATCGTGAAGATCACCGAGCCGGGCGGACGGATCCTGGACCCCTTTGCCGGCAGCGGCACCACGGTGCTGGCCGCTGTGCTGGAGGGCTACTCCGCCACCGGCATCGAAGTCACGGACGCCTATGCCGCACTGGCCAGAGGCCGGATCCGCCAGGCGCTGGAGGACGTCCAATGACACGCCCTTGCTTTTCAACCGTGGACGGCAAGGACGTCCAATGACACGCCCTGCCATTGAAGGGAGGTCTGCACCATAGCAAAAGAGCAGCAAGCACGATTTTTCAGAAAGGCGGCTTCTGTTGCTGATTTGCAAAACGACACCCCGATCATCAAGACCGCGCCTTTTACGGTGGTGCGGGAGATCATCCTGCCGGAATCCAAATACCGCCGCTTTCAAGCGGACCTGCTGGCCGAGGCCCCTTTCATCGCCGCAAGGACCCAGCTCACCGGGTACAGCGAGAAGTTCGGCCGCTTCCGCTGCCTGCTGGTCACCGCCCGCAGGCGGCAGGACGGCATCCTCGTTGACAGCGAAGGTTACACCTACGCCCGCTATGCGGCGTATGTGCGGGACAAGCGCGAACTGGATCTGGCCGGCGTCCCGCAGGATAACCTGGACTTCAAGGCCCATGAGCGGTGAGCATTTTTCTTTTCCGCAGGAGAGGGAATTGAAATCCACCTACCGCTTGAAAATGGCCGCGCCCTGCGCGGCGAGGCCACCGCCGCCTTCGGCGGCGATGGCGCAAGCATAGCATTTGTATGACAAATGCGCTTGCAGGGGGATCTCCCCCTGGCCCCAATGCCGCCTGTTGGCGGAAAAAGGAGTTGAAACGTGCAGGAAAAAAGCAAATTTCTCTCCGTGCGGCTGACCGCGGAGGAACGGGAACACCTTGACCGGCTGGCCAAAGAGTCCGGCCTGTCCCTGAGTAACGTCATCCGCTCCTGTATCAACCGCACGGAGATCCGCCAGCGCCAGCCGGCGGAAATCAACGACTTATATCGGGAGATCAACCGAATCGGCGTGAATATCAATCAGATCGCCCGGAGCGTCAACGCCGGCATCGCTACCCGACAAGACGTAAAAGAGGCGCTGTTCCTGCTGCGGCAGGTGTACCTGCTCATGGAAAGGGTCGCGGATCTGTAATGGCGGTTACGAAAATCCTCGCCCGCAAGGGCCGGCTGGACGTGGGAGTCCGGTATGTCCTCAATGGGGACAAAACAAATGAACAGATCCTGACTGCCAGCCAAGGCTGCTCTACCGAACATGCCGTCAGCCGTATGATGAAAACCAAGCAGCACTATCGTCAGACAGATGGCGTCCAGTATTATCACATTATCCAGTCCTTCAAGCCCGGCGAGGTCACCCCGGAACTGGCGCTGGAGATCGCAAAGGCGTTTGCTGCAGAGCATCTGCCCGGCTACCAGGCGGTCATCGGCGTCCATGTGGACAAGGAGCATATCCACGCCCACACGATTTTCAATTCCGTAAATGCGGATACCGGTGAGAAGTATCACAGCAACGCCCGCAGTTACTACAGCCAGATCCGGGCCACCTCGGACCGCCTGTGCCGGGAACACGGCCTCTCTGTTGTCATGGAGAGCAAAGCAGAAAAGGCAGTCAGTTACATCGAGTGGCTGCGGCAGAGCAAGGGCCAGCCCACCTTCCGCTCCATGCTGGAGGCGGATCTGCGGGAGGCCATAGAGGACGCCAACGATATCGGCCACTTCTTCCTCATCATGGAGCATAAGGGCTATGAGATCAAGCATGGTTCCCGGCTGGGCTTCCGCCTTCGCGGCCAGCCTCGGCCCAGCGGAACGGGCCTCGGCAGACCCGGCGGGAAGGTGCCGGGCCAGGAACGGTTCATGATACCGGGCCGAAAGGACCCGCTGTTCACCGAGGACGGCATCCGCGCCGCCATTGGAGGGAATCTGGATGCCATTGCCGCAGGTACGCGCCCCGCCATCATTTACCGGCCGCGGTACCAGCCGTACCGCAGGCATCCCAAGTACACCGGATTTATGGCCCTGTACGTCCACTACCTCTATCTGCTGGGCAAGGCCGGGCAGCGGCAGTACCCGCCGAAGATGACGCCCCATCTCAGGCGGGAGATCATGAAGTTTGAGAGCTACAAGGAACAATTCGCCTTCCTGCGGGCGCATGGCGTCTCCACGGCAGAGGACCTGCAGGCCGTCCGCGCCCGCGCAGAGGAAACGCTGGCCAGCCTCAACAAGCAGCGCACCATCCTCAACGTGCGGAAGAAGAAACGGCGGGCACTCTACGACGCCCTCTCCGACGCGGAGGCCCTCGCCCCGGCAAAGGACTGCTATGAGTCCGGCATGCCCGGCATGGAGGAACCCTTCGCCCGCTACATGGACGCCGTCTCCGCGCTGGAGCAGTGTGGGATCCATAGGGAGCAGCTCATGGCGGAAAAGGCGGAGTTGTACCGGCAGTTGGCGGACGTCAACCGTGAGATCCGGCGGGCGCGGAAGGAGATTTCCATGTGCGATACCATTGAGCGGAACCGGCCTCAGATGGAACACGACATCCATGTGGCCGAGGCCAAGGCAAAGGAGGTGGAACGAGATGAATATCGGAGGCGGTGAAGCTGCGGACCAACTGGTCCGCATGATGCTCTCTGGTGGTGAGGTCGCAGTTCGGCTGACCGGTTCGGCAGTGAAAAATCTTTTGGCCATATCGCTGGCGCTGGCGAAAAGCCACAAGAAGATCAGCGGCAAGGTCCGCATGGGCAAAATGCTGCAGCAGACACGGGATCTGCGGGTATTCCCCATGACGCAGGAGGAATACCGGGAGTTCAGGCACAAGGCGCGGGAACCGAAATTGCTCTATGCGGCCATCCAAAACTCCAGAGATCCCAATGACCCCCAAAGCATGGTAGATGTTGTCATGCCGGCCACAGAGGTGGAACGGGCCAACTTGGTGTTCCAGAAGATGATGTACCAGCAGCCGGAGGCCCCCCAGAAGGAGCAGCCGGAACGGGAGCGGCAACCGGAGAAGGAACCTGGAACGCCAAAAAAAGATTCCCGGTCGGGACGCGCCTCGCGCGATACCAGCACCAGCTCTCCTATGCACGCCGGGAGCGCGGCGAGGACGACGAGTGATGAGCGGCCCTCCGTTGAGGGCCGCCTGCAGGACTATCGCGCACAGTTGGAGGAACAGCGGCGGCGCGCCCCGGCCAGGCAGAAAACCAAGACGCGGACCAAGACCAGATAATTGAGTGCTGTTTGGGGAAAGTGCTGGATATTCCGGGCCGGTTCAGGTATGGTTGCGTTACAGAAAAAGTGAAGGAGGCCAGATACCATGAAGGTCGTTTACTACTACAGAGGACGCACCGGCAGCGCAGGATTCCTGCTCCCGGAGGATATGGCACTGCTGAAAAGGCTGTTTGCGCACGGGAGCCTGCCGCCCAAAGCGCAGCTGCGAGGGAAACGCTGCTGGCTGTATCTCCGGGTGAACACGAACAATCCGGCAGCAGACGAGATCGGTATCAGCGGACAGGACACTTACCTGCGCCAATTTGCGGAAGTAAACAGCATGCAGATCGTCGGCGTATACAAAGATTATATGTGCGGATGGGACCTCCGGAGGCCCAGCCTCCGGTTCCTGGCGCGGGAGGCTGCCGAAAAGAAAATGGATTACATCCTGTCCTGTAAACAGGATCGGATCTACCGGGGCCACGACCTGCGGGGCCTCCTGCAGTATGAGGATCACATGCACGCCCTCGGTGTGGACATCCTGTATCCCTTCGAACAGGACTAAGCAAACAGGCATACATCCAATCAGCCTATGGGGCGTACCAATGCGGTGCGCCCCTGTTTTTCAGTTGGAGGTGAATGCCGCTGAATAAACCGGGCAGATCGGGAGGGATCCTCCCGTATCTGTTTCTCTACATCCCCGTGGTCTGGGCCGCTCTCCTGATTGCCCAGTCCCTCGGGAACGGCCTGCCGGAGCTGCTGACGAACCTGACCGCGGCCCTGCAGACTCCTTTGAAGATCCGCTGGACGGAACACAGCCTGATGAGCATCCTCGCCTGCACCGGCGCGTACATCATAGGCATCTGCCTGTATTGCACCACACAGGGCCGCACCCGTGACGGCGAGGAACACGGCTCGGCACAGTGGGCGTCTCCCAAACAGGTCAACGCTATGTTCTGTCAAAAGCAGAATAAGCCCCTGACACAAAATGTCCGTTTGGGGCTGGATACCCACAAGCACCGCAGGTCCCTCAACGTACTGGTCATCGGCGGCAGCGGCGCGGCCAAGACCCGCAGCTATGTCCTGCCTAACATTCTGGAGGCCAACACCAACTATGTGATCACCGATCCCAAAATGGAGGTGCTGACTGCCACCGGCGGCTACCTCAAAAGCCAGGGCTACGATGTGCGGGTGCTGAATCTTGTCAATCTGGAGCAGTCGGACGGATACAACCCTTTCCGTTACATTCGGGATGAGAAAGACGCCCTGCGGCTTGTCAATAACCTCATTCAAGCCACAACACCCAAGAACAGCCATGAGTCGGATCCGTTCTGGACCAAGGCCGAAACGGCGCTGCTGCAGGCCATCATTCTCATGCTGTTTCAGGAGGCGCCGGAGTCCGAGCAGAACTTTTCCATGGTCATGCGGGTGCTGGAATACGCGGAGGTAAAAGAGGACGACGAGGACCACGTCTCGCCGCTGGATCTGCTGTTCAGCGCCATTGAACGGGAGAAGCCGGACAGCGTCGCCGTCCGGCAATATAAGGTCTTTAAGATGGCGGCGGGCAAGACTTCCAAGAGTATTCTTGTGTCCACAGCCGTACGCTTGGCACCGTTCAATCTGCCCCAGATCCGGGCCATCACGGACCACGACGATATGGATCTGTACACGCTGGGAGAGAAGAAATGTGCCCTGTACGCTGTTATCCCGGACAATGACAATACCTATAACTTCTTGGTAAGTCTGCTTTATTCCCAAGTGTTCCATACCCTCTACTACTGCGCGGACCAGATCCACCACGGGCCGCTGCCCCAGCATGTCCACTTCATCCTGGATGAGGCTCCCTCGGTCAATTTGCCGGGGCTGCCCCGCGAACTGGCAACCATGAGGTCCAGAAACATCTCCTGCAGCACCATCATCCAAAACATGGCGCAGATCAAGGAGCAGTTCAAGGACTCCTGGGAAACCATCCCCGGCAACTCGGACACCCTGCTGTACCTCGGCGGCAACGAGTCCAGCACCCACAAGTACATTTCCGAGGCCCTCGGCAAATCCACCATCGATACCAAGACCCATGGGGAAACCAAAGGTAAGTCCGGCTCATGGTCCACCAACATGCAGATCAGCGGCCGGGAACTGCTGACGCCGGACGAGGTGCGGCGGCTAGACAACCGGTACGCCATCCTGCTCATCCGCGGCGCTGGGCCAGTGATGGATCTGAAATACGATTTAATGAAACACCCCGCGGTCCGCCAAACCTCACTGGCTGGTGGGCCGCCCTATATTCATCACAGGCAGCATCAAGCACCGGTGATTTCTGGACATGAACTTTTTGCGGCATTTTCCACCGATGACACCAATAAAGATAAGGAGAATGCAGCATGAATCATAAATTTGAAAAGCGGGCAAAGCGCATTTACGCCATGCTTTCCTGCTTTGTGATGGTCGCGGTCATGACCGTCTGTCCTGCCTTCGCGGCGGACGATCCGCTGGCGGTTGTGACAAATCTGAGCGACTTCATTTTTTCCCTCATCCGGGCCATCGGCCTCATCCTGCTGGGCTTCGGCGTCCTCCAGCTGGGCCTGTCCCTCAAGAGCCACGACCCCTCCCAGCGCGCCAACGGCATGCTCACCATCGCGGGCGGCATTGTTATCACGTTTACCAAGGAGATCCTCACCCTCATCACCGGCTGAGTGGGCAAAGCGGGAGGGCGCACACAGCGTCCTCCCGCTCCCTTCCCACACGGAGGTGATGCACAATGGGAAGTGGAAACTGGATCGTTGACAACCTGAACTCAGCCCTTGCTACCTGGAATGAAAAACTCACCGAGATTTGGACGCTCATCTCCACGTCGCCGGAAGAATTCAAAGGCGGCGGGATCTGGGACGTCATTCTCAACATCCATGACGCGCTGAGAGCCATCGGCTACGCTCTGTTGGTACTGTTTTTCGTCGCCGGCGTGGTCAAGACCTGCGGCAGTTTTACGGAACTCAAGCGCCCGGAAGTGGCGGTCAAAACCTTTGTCCGGTTTGCGCTGGCGCAGGGAGCCGTCACCTACGGTCTGGAGCTGATGATGGCCCTGTTCAGCATCGCCCAGGGCGCGGTGTCCACCATTATGGACGCCTCCGGCCTCACGGCCATGTCCGACACGGCCCTGCCAGACGAGATGGTGACCATCATCGAGGACGTTGGCTTTCTGGAGAGTATCCCGCTGTGGGCGGTGACACTCCTGGGATCCCTGTTTATCTGGGTTTTGTCGCTGGTCATGATTTTGACCGTCTATTCCCGTTTTTTCAAACTCTATATGGCGACGGCCATCGCGCCCATCCCACTGGCCAGTTTCGCAGGACAGCCCTCCAGCAGCATCGGCGTGGCTTTTATCAAGAGCTACGCCGCCATCTGCCTGGAGGGCTGTATGATCGTTTTAGCTTGTATTATCTTTTCCCAGTTTGCCGCGGCGCCGCCGGCCATCGCGGATGACACAATGGCTGCCGCTACCATCGTTTGGAACTACATTGGGGAGCTGATTTTCAATATGCTGGTCCTGGTGGGCGCTATCAAGATGAGCGATCGTCTGGTGCGGGAGCTGATGGGCCTTGGTTAATCCTGCAGGTCATCAATATGGACGATACCGCCGCCGTTGCGGCCGGCCTCCCGCACCCGCTGGATCAAAATTTCCTCTTTTTCTTTCTCGCGCCGGCGCCGCTCCATGATGGCGGAGATCTTCCGCACCAGAGAGTACACCCAGGACAGGGCCGTCACAGCCAGTAGGATGTACCAGATCACATTAGCCAGCGTGTAGTGGGCGTAGTACCAATCGCTCAGAAGCGTCGGCACCACCAGCGCGTACAGCAGCGGGATGGTCAGACGGAACACCGCGGCCAGGCGGAACAGGATGGACAGGATCAGGATCCCGGCTCCCAGGAAAATATATGCATATAACATGGGTACACCCCTCTCGCTATTTTTTCACTTTGATGTTAGCATACCCCGGCGGACATGGCAACTCCTGTCTGCCAAAAGTCCAGGAACGGAAAAGGAGGTGAAATCCAATCGAGGTACGCATCAACAAAGAGGTCCGAAATTATCAGGAGAGCCTGTTTTTCGGACTGTCGCTCCGCCAGCTCATCTTTGCGCTGCTGGCCGTCGCCGTTGCCGTAGGCGTGTATTTTGGCCTGCGCTCTGTGCTGGCGACCGCCGAGATCGGATGGGTCTGCGTCCTGTGCGCTTTTCCCTTCGCCCTCGGCGGCTTTTTCCAGTACAACGGCATGACGCTGGAGCAGTTTCTACTTGCTTATATCCGCACGGAATTTATATATCCTCACCGGCTCGTCTTCAAATCGGACAACCTGTACGCAAAACTCATGGAGCGTTCGAGTATGAAGGAGGCCCTGAAGATTGATTAAAACCCTGCAAAATACATTGAGGCAGGACAAGGAACAATTTACCGTACCAAGATCTGTACAGGACACCATCCCCATCCGCCGCATCTGGCCGGATGGGATTTTTCAGTTTGGGAGTAAGTTCTCCAAGTGCATCCGCTTTTCGGATATCAACTACGCCATCGCCTCCAAAGAGGACAAGACGGCCATGTTCCTGAATTATTCCGAATTGCTCAATGCGCTGGACACTGGCTCCACCACCAAGATCACCATCAACAACAAGCGGCTCAACCGCCAGAACTTTGAGGAAACCATCCTACTTCCGCCCCGTGGGGATTTTCTGGACGGATACCGGGCCGAATACAACACCATGCTCACGGACAAGGTCACCGACGCTGTGAGCAGCGTGGTGCAGGAGCGGTACATTACCGTCTCCACCCACAAGAAAAATGTGGATGAAGCCAGGACCTTCTTTGACCGCGTCACCAATGACATTACCAGTAGGCTCAACAAGCTGGACTCCCGCAGCGAGGAACTGGACGCCATCGAGCGTCTGCGGATCCTCCACGACTTTTACCGGGTAGGCGAGGAAACAGAGTTCCATTTCGATTTCAAGGACAGCATGCGGAAGGGGGCCTCCTACAAGGACGCCATCTGTCCGGACAGCATGGAGTTCAAGAAGAACCACTTTGTCATGGGCGACAAGTTCGGGCGGGTCCTGTTCCTCAAGGAGTACGCCTCCTACATCAAGGACTCCATGATCAATGAGCTGACGGAACTGAACCGGACGCTCATGCTGTCCATCGACGTGATCCCCGTCCCCACGGACGAGGCGGTGCGCGAGATGCAGAACCGGCTGCTGGGTGTGGAAACCAATGTGACCAACTGGCAGCGCCGGCAGAACAGCAACAACAACTTCTCAGCCGTTGTCCCGTATGACCTTGAACAGCAGCGCAAGGAAACCCGCGAGATGCTGGACGATCTCACCACCCGTGACCAGCGGATGATGTTCGCCGTGGTGACGCTGGTGCATCTGGCGGACAGCAAAGAGGAACTGGACAGTGACACGGAAACCCTCCAGTCCATCGCCCGCAAGCACCTCTGCCAGCTCTCCACCCTCAACTGGCAGCAGGCGGAGGGTTTGGTGACGGTGCTGCCCCTGGGCCTGCGCCGCATCGACGCCCTCCGCACCCTCACCACCGAGGCCCTGGCCGTCCTCATGCCCTTCAAGGCTCAGGAGATCCGCCATCAGGGCGGTGTGTACTACGGGCAGAATGTCATCAGCAAGAACCTCATCCTCGCCAACCGCTGGGAACTGCTCAACGCCAACGGCTTTGTTCTCGGCGTGTCCGGCTCCGGCAAGTCCTTCACCGCCAAGCGGGAGATGGTGGGGCTGGCCCTGGCGGCGGAGAATGGTGATAGCGGGGTGCCGGACGACATCATCGTCATCGACCCGGAATCTGAATACCGGCCGCTCATCGAAGGGCTGGGCGGCGAGGTCATCGAGGTGTCCGCCACCTCGCCCAACCATATCAATGCCATGGACATGGAGCAGGGCTACGGTGACGGGGAGAACCCGGTGGTGCTGAAGTCCGAGTTTCTGCTGTCTCTGTGTGAGCAACTTATGGGATCTGGGAAACTCTCCGCCAAGGAGAAGTCCATCATCGACCGCTGCGCCGCACAGTGCTACCGGGAGTACATCCGCAGGGGCTACACCGGCGCGGTGCCCACCCTGCAGGATTTCCACGCCGAACTGCTGCGCCAGCCGGAGCCGGAGGCGCGGGATGTGGCGCTGGCTATTGAGCTGTTTACCGAGGGCAGCCTGAATACCTTTGCCAAGCCCACCAATGTGGACACCAATTCCCGCATCCTCTGCTATGACATTCGGGATCTGGGCCGCCAGCTCCTGCCCGTGGGCATGCTGGTGGTGCTGGACAGCATTTTCAACCGCATCATCCGCAACCGGCAGCAGGGACGAAATACCTGGATCTACATCGACGAAATTTACTTGCTGTTTCAGCACGAGTACAGCGCAAACTTCCTGTTCACCCTCTGGAAACGTGTCCGCAAATACCGGGCCTGCTGCACCGGCATCACACAGAATGTGGACGACCTCCTCCAGTCCCACACCGCCCGGACCATGCTGGCCAACAGCGAGTTCCTCGTCATGCTCAACCAGGCGGCGACGGACCGGACGGAACTGGCCCGGCTGCTGAATATCTCGGACAACCAGCTCTCTTACATCACCAACGTGGACTCCGGCCGCGGCCTCATCAAATGCGGCAGCGCCATCGTGCCCTTTATGGACAACTTCCCCAAACACACCCGGCTGTACCGCCTGATGACCACCAAGCCCTCCGACTCGGACGGCAGCCATGCGCCGGGGCGGGCCGCGTAATGCGGCCCGCTTTCATGGGGAGGCGGGCGGATGGATAAGATCAAGGAAAAACCGCAGGTCACATCCTCCATTCGGGAGAAGGTCAAGGCCGCGCCGAAGGAGTTGGTCCATCGCGGCCTGGAGGATGGGGCAGACCGCCTGCGGACGCAGCTCCGGGACGCCGCCCAGCAGGGGCGGAGGGATGACTACGGCGGCGACCAAATCGAGGATACTACTGCGGACAGCATGCGCCGTATGGAGCGCAGTGCGGAAAAGCTCATCAAGGAGAAACGGAAGAACCGTGCCTCCCGCGACGGCAGTTCCGCGGATTCCACCGCTGGGGATCCCGCGCCGGAGATCCGTACACGGGAGCATGAAAGCCGTGTCAACGCCGCAGCGGCAGACCAGCCGGCGGAATCGGTCGGAAAAGCCGGGCAGCGGATCAAGACCAAGGACGCATACCTGCGCGCTCAAACGGAAACGCAGGTTTCCGGCCTGTCACCAGAGCGCACCCAGGGCCAGCAGCCCTTCATCCGGGAGCGCGGGCGGCAGGCAGCGCAGAAGTCCGCGCAGGACAGAGTCGAGCGGATGCGTCAGCCGGCAGGCAGCGGGCAAGAGCCTGTGCAACCTGTAGGAGATCGCCGGTCTTCCGGCAGAACTGTACATGGGAATGGGGGCAGGCGGGACGGGACTGTATCGCCCATGCGGTCAAAGGTGGAGCCTGCCCAAGATGCCGGCCCCCTGCCAAAAGGGAAACGCAAAACACCTGCCATAAAGGAGGCAGGCCGTGGCAGGGCCGTGCGCCACGCAAAGCCGGTTGCCGGCTCCTCCAGGCGGGTGGTAAAAACAGCGGACCATGCTGGGAGGGCTGCGGCCCAGACGGGGCGTGGGGCCACCCGTGCCGCCCAGAGCGCCAAAGCAGCCCATGTGGCACAGCAAACGGCCCGGTTCCGGCAGGCGGCAAAACAGGCGGGGAGTGCGGCGAAAAAGGCCGCTGCCAAGGCTGGAAACGCCCTGCGGGCCATCTATGCCGCCGCCAAGAGCCTGATCGCCGCTGCGGCTGCGGGAGGATCTGTCGTCCTTGCCCTGTTGGTCCTGATTTGTGTCGTCGGCCTGTTAATCGCCTCCCCCTTTGGTATCCTGTTCGCCAACGAGCCTGCTGACAGTACCTCTGTGGCGCTCAGTACGGCCATCGCCCAGATCAATGTGGAATACGCTGGTAAGCTGGAGGAACTGCAGGCCGGGGACTACGACCAGATTATCATAGACGGTGCCCCGCCGGACTGGCGGGAGATCGTGGCAGTGTTTGCGGTGAAAACCGCAGGGACCAATGACGGTGTGGATGTAGTCACCCTGGATGCAGACCGGGTAGCACGGCTGAAGGAGGTATTCTGGGAAATGACATCCCTCTCCTCCGCTGTGGAAACCATAGACCACCCGGACAGCGACCCGGACGACGGCGAGGACGACAGCTGGACGGAAACCATCCTGACCATCTCCATCACAGGCAAGACTGTGGACGAGATGCGGGAACACTACGCCTTTACCGACGAACAGAACGACATGCTGGATGACCTGTTAGAGAACCTCGACCTGCTGGGCGGGGCCATTGGGAATCTGGCCGTGACGGAGGCCGACGCCAAGGAACTGCTTGCCTCGCTGCCGGCGGATCTGAGCGCCGAGCGCCGGGAGATCATAGAAACCGCCTGCCAACTGGTGGGCAAGGTCAATTACTTCTGGGGCGGCAAGAGCCTGGTCCTCGGCTGGGACTCCCGCTGGGGGACCACCATGCAGGTCACGGCCCCCGGCAGCTCCACCACCGGTACCTACCGGCCCTACGGGATGGATTGCTCGGGGTATGTCGATTGGGTATTCTATAACGCCACAGGCGGCGAGTACATCATCGGCCACGGGGGAGGAGCATCGGCACAGCACAGTTACTGTACCGCCATTTCTTGGGATGAGGCGATGCCCGGCGATCTGGTATTTTACCCAGAGGACTCCCACGTGGGCATCGTAGGCGGCAGGGATGAGAGCGGTAATCTGCTCATCATCCACTGCGCCAGCGGATACAACAATGTGGTGATCACCGGCATCGAAGGCTTTACATCTATTGGCAGACCGGTATACTTTTCGGACTAAAATCAGGAAGGGCCGCTGCCGGGAATGTATCCCCGCAGCGGCCCTCCTGCTCTATAAAGGTGAGAGGGATCTGCCCAGCGTTTCCTGGGCGGATCCCTCTTGCTTTTATGTATGCAGCCACGCGGCCATATTCTTCATTTTCGCCAGAACCTCCGCAGGCCCTTCGATACGGATGGCGCCGCCGAAGGTGAATACCCATGAGAAGAATGGTGGGGTAGGTGCCACATCCACAGTAGCCCGGAAGTGTTTGGTGTCCACCACCTCCGTGGCCACATCCTCGCCGAAGTGGTCTATGACATTTCGCATGGTGCGGTTCTCACACAGTAGCATCACCCGCCGGGGCGCGTCGTGGTACATCCCAAAGACTTCCCGAAGGTAGGACGCTGGGTCAAAGGACGGGTCTGCTGTGTAGGGGGCGTCGGTTTCTTGGATGGCCGTCATGCGGTCCACCCGGAACTGCGCCAGTTTGCCGTGCTTTTCCGACCAGCCCACGGCGTAGTAGAAGTCCCGGTTCCAGATGAGGGTGTAGGGGCTGAACCCATAGCGGTAGCCCTTATGTTTTAGGACCTTTTCCTTTTTCGGCGTGTACTCGAAATACTGGAAAGAGATGGCCCGCTGTTCGTGGATCGCCGTCTGGATGGCGTCGATGGCGTAATACACAGCCTCATTGTCCGGTTTAGCCGTGCCGTCCATGTAGATAGGACGGTTCAGGATCGCGGCGTTGTGCCGACTGGTGAGATGGCCCAGCTTCTCGATGAGGGCGGCGCTTTTCTTCTCCGTGATGAGGTGGGAAGACTCCACAGCGTCCACCAGCAGTTTCAGTTCCGGCAACTCCAGTAGCCGGGAGCCGATGAAGTAGCGGTTCTGCGTACTTTTGATGCAGATGATGTCCAGGCCGAAGTCCATGAGCAGTTGGATATCGCTGTACACATTTTTCCGGGTGGTCTGGATGCCATGAGTCTCCCAAAAACGGAGAATATCCGCGCCAGTTGCGTAGTGGTGCTCATCTGTCTGCTTCAGGAGAAGTTGTAGCAATAGGAGAATTCGGGAGCGCGGATCGTTTTGCATATTGGTCATCCTCAATTTCGAAGACACTCTTGGTGTAATGAGTTCGATCTCCACAGGTTACATGAGTTGTTTCTTTAATTTTTGGAAACTCTCGTCGCTGATGACGTGCTCAATCCGGCAGGCATCTGCCTCTGCGGTTTTCGGATCCACGCCGGCGGCAATCAGACACTCGGTAAAGAAACGGTGCTTTTCGTAGATCTGTTCCGCCACTTCCCGGCCCACATCGGTCAGGTGCAGGAAATAGTCGCTGTCCATCGTCAGAAAACCTCCATCCCGCAGGGTCGCCACCGCATGGCTCACGCTGGGCTTTGACACCTCCATATGCCGGGCGACATCAACAGAGCGCACTGTTCCTTTCTGCATTTGGAGCACTAAAATTGCCTCTAAATAATCTTCACCCGATGTGGTGGCTTGCTGTTTTCTTTTCATATTTCCCTCTTAGGACGTTCATGTCGGTAAGGAAGACATTTGCTGTTTCTGCTGGAGTGCAACCAAATGCGCATACAACCCGCCTTTTTTAGCCAACTCGCTGGGAGTCCCCACTTCAGTCACTTTTCCTTTGTCCAAAACAACTATCTTGTCTGCATTTGCTATGGTCCTCATTCGATGCGCAATAACTATCACTGTCCTACCTTTTAATAACGCTGACAAGGCAGTTTGTACCATTGTTTCACTTTCTGCATCCATAGATGCAGTTGCTTCATCGAGAAGAATAACAGGAGCATTTTTTAGCAAGGCACGGGCAATAGAAATGCGCTGGCGCTCGCCACCGGATAATTTACTTCCGTTTTCCCCGATATTCGTGTCATAGCCTTGCGGTAAACGATCAATAAACTCATCACATTGGGCGGCCTTTGCTGCGGCTCTAACATCTTCGTCAGAAGCTCCGCTACGGCCAAGCCGTATATTTTCCATTACCGATTCGTCAAAAAGGGTGACATTCTGGAATACGATTGCATAGTTTTTTAACAATACTTCTGGTTCAACAGTTTTGACATCTATGCCTCCAAGTGTTATGAGTCCGGAATCGGCGTCCCAAAAACGCGCTGCTAATTTTGAAACTGTTGATTTTCCACTGCCAGATGGCCCGACTAAAGCAGTTATTTCGCCTTGCTTTGCTACAAAAGATACTCCTGTCAGAACTGGTTCCTCGTTATAAGAAAAGTAAACATCCTTGAACTCAATATCGCAGCCAATGTTATTGCAACAGTCTGAGCCGGTTTGTTCCTGTGTATTGTCTATCTGTTTCATCCGGCCAATGCTTACAAGTGCGGCAAAAACCTCCGCTAATAGCATGAAACAGTTGGTGAATGGATCATAGATTCGACCAGCGAAAAGAAGGAACAGTATGAGCATGGGAATAGAAAGCATACCTTCAATCACCAAGTTTCCCCCTATAAGCAAAACAGCAACTAAACCAAAGCGCAGGATGAACTGAGCAGCTGTTGTAGATGCTCCGGGGGCTAACTCATTTCGGAAGGAACAACGAATAACATTCTCTAACTTTTTATCAAGTTCATCCAAGTATACATCCGTTTTTGAGTATGCTTTTAATTCTTTTATAGTATCAATATATTCTTGTACTGCGTCATAGGCGCACCTTTTTGCCTCCAGATTTTCAAGTTCCGCCTTACTCTGTGCCTTACGAGCAAGAACAACAACAATTGAGGCAATTGGTACCGGGACAATAATACAAAGAGCCATCCTCCAGTCTAAAACTGCCAGCCCCACGGACATAATAACAAACATAAGAATTGTGCCTAACAACTGTGGAATCGCATTAGAAAATGTCCTTTCTAATGCTGTACAATCCCCCATAATAGTAGTTGTCAGATCGGCTAAATTTTTCTTTTCAAAGAATGACAGTGGAAGTTTTCTGAGTTTTTCAGCCAGCACAATTCTTCGGTTTGCACTTTCCTTATATGCAGCAGTGTATGTCAAATTGTATTGTACTAATTGGGCAATCGCGATCATGCCAAAAAGCACCAGGGTAATTCCGACAAAGAACGGAATATTCCGACCTACATTAACTTGAGTCCCCGCCGCTTTTTCTAAAAGCATCATTACTACCATCAACAACAAACTTGCTGGAATGATCTGTATCAAATTGGCGCAGGCAGTTGCTATAATTCCTTTCGCTAAATCTTTTGCGCCTTGATCGCTTAATGCAAACGCACGTTTTAGCATAGACAGCACCTCAACTTTCTATATGCCACTGCACCGTTTTGTTATAATTGTCCCACATTTTAGCATACTCGCCCTGATGCTTTATCAAATCAGAATGTGTTCCGCTTTCCGCTATCGCACCGTTTTTCATCACCAATATTTGGTCTGCATCCTGGACAGTCGAAAGCCGATGTGCAACCATAATAACCGTTTTATTCTTTATAAGTCCATCAAAGGCCTTCTGGATTTGATGCTCATTTTCGGGGTCAGCATATGCTGTCGCCTCATCTAAAACTACAATAGGAGCATCTTTTAAAATAGCGCGGGCAATAGAAATGCGCTGTGTTTCGCCCCCGGACAGGTATATACCTTGACTTCCAATAATTGTATCTATTCCGTTTGGAAGCTTTTTCAGTATGTCGTCGCACTGCGCCAGATGAGCTGCCTTTAGAACTTCCTCACGGGTTGCCGATGGTCTTCCGGCTCTTATGTTTTCTAATAGGCTATCCTTAAACAACTTGGGGTCTTGGAACACAAATGCCACCATTTTCATTAAATCACCCTGTGGGATTTCCCTGATGTCAACGCCGCCAATTTTTACTGCGCCATCCTGCACGTCATAGAACCGAGGGATCAGACTGGCCGCTGTGCTTTTACCTGACCCGGAGTGTCCCACAAGGGCCGTTATTGCTCCTGCTTTTGCCATAAAAGTGAGATGTGAAACTGCGGGGTGATCGGTATTATCATATGCAAATGTCACATCTTCAAAAGCGACCTCATATGTATCAGGATATTGGGGGATCGCTGGTTCTGGTTGCTGTTTAGAAGTTAAAATCATATCGATTCTACGCATAGACTCCTCTGCCTGCATTTTATAACTAGTCATATACATAATTTTATTAAGCATCACTGCGCATGCCGGAGAGAAAATCACGTAAAACAGAAAACTTTGAATAAAATCTCTGAGTGTCGGGGTCGTAAATCCAACTAGAAAGCCAATCGGAACCAGCACTAAAAAGGATGAGTTTACGATAGCATTAAATGCAACCATGCCTTTCTTGCAAGACATAGTATAAGCAAGTGCGTACTTTTTATAGGTCTCTATCGCATTATGAAATTTGGCGAACGACTTTACAGTTTGTCCGAACACCTTGACAACGGCGATTCCTCTAATATATTCAACAGCCTCATGGTTCATTGTTTCTTGAGCGTCTTGATAAATTCTCATAAACTCAGCACTATTCTTTCCCATGAGAGAGCTTTGCAGATAAAAGGCCATTCCATATAAGATAATAAGTGGAACTCCAATACGCCAGTCAAAAATGATCATAAAGCAAACACCAGCAATCAGGGTTACTTGGGCGCCTGTTAAATCTGGCAACTGATGTGCAATAAAGGTCTCCGTTTGAAAACTGTTTTCATCAATTATTTTACGCAATTTTCCGCTTGGATTGGCATTAAAATAGCCAATTGGCATATGAGCAAGGTGCCTTAATGCTGCCATCTGCAGGTTTTTTTGAATATGGAACGCAACGATATGAGAAGATAGCAAAGCCAAAAAGTAGAGTACTACTCCCACGAGTTCTAATCCTAATGCAAAAAGGCCCCAATTCAATAATGCTTGGCCATTCAATTGATCGCCTAAAAATACAGCGATAAGTTCTCTTGCCGCAAAATATACACAGATAAAAGGGCCTATAATAAACAACGCACTGATGCCGGAAAGGCAACGGGCAAAAGTCAAGAGGCCCCTGTATCTGCCGGCAAAACTGAGAATCCGCTTAATTCCTTTTGATTGATTGCTCACCAATATCTGGACTCCTTTCAACCGGCAGAGCAAATATATGGTTTAACATAACTTCTCTGTAATCTATTTGCAATATGTCGTTTCTCTTTCTACAAACGGCGTGCTATGTTTTGCATAGCACGCCGTTTGCAGAATGGGAAAATGCTCACTTTAATGTGATATTTTGTACAGCAGTAAAGTTTGCATCAGGCGGAAAATCGTAGTTTGCAATCTTATCACTATATACTGCAAGTTGGTGAGGATACACCAGAGGTGTAGTAAGGCACTGATCCGCCATCGTAGTCAAAATAATTCCATAAATCTCTTGGATTCGTTCCTCGTCAGTAGTAGATTCCAATTCTGTAATCAGATCGGCACCGCCCGGCAAGTATGCAGCGACCTGGGAGATAATTGGGTCCATGGCCATGCTGGGATCGATATTACCGATCGTATTGCCCGGATCATAGAAACCGCCTTGTGTTTTAAATAAGGTAAGGCCGTACTCTCCAGTTGTAATCATTGCATACCAGTCCATCATTTGTGCAGACTGCGGTGTAAGTTCGATTCCGATTTTCCCTAACTGGTCGCAGATATAAACAACCAAGTTATCATCAGAAGCGGAGCCTGCTTGGTACTGGAACGGAGAGGATAGTTTCTCACCGTCCTTTTCACGGATGCCATCGCCATCCGTATCAATGTATCCTGCTTCATCAAGCAATTGGTTTGCCCTGTCTATATCATAAGAGTATACGGTTTGCTCTACATCACAATAGGGTAGGGTCTTCGGGAAGAATGTATCTGCTTTTTCATACAGGCCGCCATAAATGCTCTCAGAAATTGCATCTTTGTCTAAGGCCAATGTAATGGCTTGGCGAACAACTTCATCACCGAACATAGAGCTACTTAAATTGTAACCAATATATCCGGTGCGGAAAGATTTGTCGTCAACCTTGGCGCCAAATCCCTCAGTGTTTTGCATTTCCACAAAACTTTCGTTGGAGACGTTCGTGATTCCTGCGACAAAATCAATCTCCCCGTTTTTCAATGCGAGAATTTTAGCATCATTGTCAGGAATGCTCTTGATAGAAAAACTCTCAACATCAGGTCTTTCACCCCAATAGTAGGGATTGCTCTCGAAATTCCAGGTCTGCCCGTCATTATCTCCAGCATACATATAGGGACCTGTACCATAGGTTGCAGTTTCAAAAGTATCCTTTTTCGTTAAATCATCATTAAGTTGTTCACTCGATACGATTCCGAATGGATTCGCCAAACACAGCTCCCGCAGCGCATTATAATAAGGTTGCGTCAGATGCATTTCAACAGTATAGTCATCAACGACCACTGCATCTTCAATAATTGTAGACAGGCGGCCATAGGTTCCATTGTATTGCCCCAAATTGATGGGAACGGCCAAAAGCGATTTGGCAACATCTTCCGCAGTCAGATCGCTACCATCAGAAAATTTCACATCATGCCGTAGATTGAATGTGTAGACCGTTCCATCTTCGCTAATTGTCCAATCCTCGGCCAGACCACCAACGTATTCTCCATCTTGATATTCTACAAGCACATCGTAGAAATTGCTAAGATAATATGTGATACCGAAGTTGCTTGCCGATACATCGGGCGTCATAATTGTATAGAAATTTTCAAATCCCCAACTTTCGGCCAAAGTGATGTGGTTGGTTTCCGTTTCCTCCACAACATCATTGCCCGAAGTAACAGGCGTTTCTGAGTTTTCGCCATTGTCGCCTGTACAGGCAACCAACGAAACCATCATGGCCGCAGCCATAAGAATCGTTGCAAGTCTTTTGAATTTCATCGCAAACTATCCTTTCATTTTATTTCTGCTATGATCAATTCCAACAATGATTATGTATCAGTAATTCCACTCGCATATAAAAGCGTCTTGCTGTATTCGCTTGTAAATACTGATATATCTCCAGAAAATTCAACCTGTTCAATCAAGGTGGAATTTCTCATAACCAAAATTACGTCAGCAATAACGACGGCTAACTCCATATCATGTGTAATAAATATAAGGGTAAATGCGAGTTTCCTCTGCAAGTCAACAATTTCTTCAATGATCTTCTTGCGTAAAGGAAGGTCAAAGCCATTTGTTGCCTCATCAAAAATTAGACACTTAGGTTCTGCTGCCAAGGCCCTTGCAATAGCGACTCGTTTTTGCTCGCCCCCAGATAATTCTGCGGGAAGACGCGAGTAGTATTCAACAGGCAAATTACATAAATCCATCAGATCATGACACCTTTTTTTGCGTTCTCCTTTGTCTAAATGAAAAAAACACAAAAGAGGTTCTTCGATTGATCTACCCACGGACATTTTAGGATCTAATGCAGATGAAGAGTCCTGTTGAATAATTTGGACTTCCTTGAAGTAATTTGTATGAACCTTGTGTTTACCGTAAACAGGCATCCCATCGACATAGATATTCCCCGTCGTAGGACGCTGGAGGCCCGCAATCATTCTGGCGAGTGTTGTCTTACCTGACCCTGACTCACCAACGATGGCATACCGTTCACCATCAATGAATTGGATTGAAACTGGGGAAACCGCCATGAATCCCTCTTTGGAAAACGGATTGCGGGCAAAAGTGCAACTTACATCTTTCGCCTCAATCATAGATAATCACCGCCTTTCCAACGTACAAGCACTAAGCAGATATTTTGTATATTCTTCTTTAGGTTCATTGAATATCTGCTCTGTTGTCCCTGCCTCGACCAACTGGCCATCATTCATTATTAAAATTCGATCCGCCATTGACGCCGCTCTTAAATCATGTGTAACAAATAAGATCGCCATGCCGCCACTGCATAACTGCCTAAGTAATTGCATCAATTCAATTCGGTTACAGGCATCTATTGCTGTAGTCGCTTCATCAGCAACCAATATAGTAGGCTGATTGATTAGTGCTGCTGCAATCATAATCCGCTGCAACATCCCACCTGAAAGGGCATCAGGGTAACTCTTCAGTATCCGTTTCAAATCATCAAGGCCCAACTGTTGTAGTGTGTTGCTCACTAATAGATGTAATTCCTGCCGTGATATTTGGGGGTTATGTAAGTAACATGTTTTTTCTAATTGCCTTCCAATACGCAGCGATGGATTAAATGCTGTCATGGGGTTTTGCATAATATAGCATATTTCTTTACCGTAGATTGCCTGCAATCGTTTCTTTGAACAGTGCAGCAAGTTTTCCCCCCTATAAAGCACCTCACCTGAAATGGAATAATTAGAACTAAGTAAGCCCATAACGGCCTTGCATACCGTCGTTTTTCCTGCCCCAGAGCTGCCCACAATGGACAACATTTCTCCTCCATCTATTGAAAAAGAAATATCCTTTGCAATTTCTTCACCCGTTTTGAGAGTAATAGTGAGATCTCTGACGTCAAGAAACACTGATCTGGTCCTCCTTGCCAATAAAATCCCGAATACCTTCACCTAATAAATTAAAGCCCGCACAACAGATAATGAGGCATATGCCGGGATAAACAATTAGGGCGGGATTTGTATAAATGCTGTTTCGAGCGTCATTAAGCATGGCTCCCCACTCCGGAGTACCAGCAATAAGGCCCACACCCAAAAATGCAAAACTTGATACCGATAGAATTGCTGATGCTATTCCCGTGGTAAAATAGACAACAAACTGTGGCAATACATTCGGGATAATGTGGTGAAGTACGATCCGCATTGCAGATGCACCAGATACTCTTGCGGATTCTACATACCCCTTTCCACACTCGGTCTTTGCATAAGAACGCGCCATGCGTAAGAACCACGCAGACATAGAAATACCAATTGCAGTGATAATGCTCGCAACAGAATTGTTAATAACTGACACTAATGACATTGCTATTACTAAAAGCGGAAATGCCATAAATATATCGCACAACAATCGGATGACCTCATCTATTAGGCCACCTTTATAAGAAGTGTAGCATCCAATAAACAATGCAATCGCTGCTAGTACTATCAGCACAGGCACCGTAAGGCTTAGTGAATATCGCGCTCCGTAAATTAAGCGCGAAAGTTCACACCGCCCCATTTGATCGCATCCAAGAGGATACTCGGCTGATGGCGGGGCATTTTTTAGTGCAAGGTTTGTTGCATTTGGGTCATTTGGGGCAAGGAGGGGTGCAGTTATCGCAATACAAATAAATAACGCAATAAGCAAAACACCAATGACAATTTGTGGATGTTTCCTCATACACGTTTCCTCCTATACGCAGGGCAAATAATGCCCGAGAAGATGTCTGCTGCAGTATTAAAAAGAACAAATAGGATTGCGCAAATAAGTACCACACCCGATATTCCATATACATCCATACTTTCGCACGCTTCAGTTAAATAGTATCCAAGACCCTGAATGGAAAAGACAGTTTCTATCAGTGCAGAGGTTCCAAAAACTGATGCGCAATATTGTGCGAAAAGTGTTATGGCCGATGGAAATGCGTTCCTCAGGACCTCGCCGTATACAATTTTAGATGTGGAAAACCCCCTCGCTTTAGCGTAAGTAACATAGTCGCTTTTTAATTCGTTGATTACAGCAGCGCGCAAAACTCTGATAGAAATACAAGCAATTGGAATGGCAATAGAAATAGATGGCAATATAAGGGATTTAATACTCCCGTCTGAAATCACACTAAATATCGGAATCTCAACTGCAAAAGCAATTAGCAGAATGAGTGCCAGCCAAAAACTCGGAACACATATACCAATTATGCAGATAACTCTTGTTGCATGGTCAAATGCTTTGTCTTTCCATATGACAGAAAACGCTGATATTAAAACGGTTAAAATAGCAACCCAGAGCATAGACATAATAACTAACATACATGTAACAGGAAGGGCATTTCTAATATTATCAATGACAGGCTTTCGATTGGTAATTGAAATACCCAAGTCCCCGGTAAGTAGTCCTTTTATATAATCTGCATATTGCTCAGAGAGTGTACCATCCAGGCCAAGTTCAACTCTCATTGCTTGGATTTGTTCTTCTGTTGCGAACAATGTAGTCTTTCTTACAAGCATTTCTGCCGGATCTGTACCGGTAAATATCTGCAAGCAAAAACTGAGAGTAACGACTCCCAAAATCACAATTAGCAAGGTTATAATACGTTTTACAATTCGCGCACTGATCCCCATACTGAACAACTGATTTGCCCCCCATTCGCTCGCGGTTAGACATCGCTAACTGACACCCTTAAAAAGAACCGCTGAACGCGGCTCTTTTCACCATTCTCTAATTAACGTCAATTATGATAGCAAAAGATCATATATTCGTCTATAACTGTTTAGGTCAAGTCTTAATCCATTTAGGTCACGAGTATTTCAAACGATATGCGATAGGAGTCATTTCGTATACTGATTTGAATGCCCCAGAAAACTTTCCTTGATTTTCATACCCTGCAAGACTGGCAATTTCACCCACACTCAATGTCGGCTCTGACCTAAGTAATTCCGCAGCAGCCTCCATCCGTTTCCTTTTCATAAACGTGCCTAGAGAAGCACCGGAAATTGACTTAAAGCAGCGTTTCATACTTGATTCCGAAACCCCATAAATCTCTGCTATCTCAGAAATATTTTTTTGTGTAAAAGGATTTTCAATAATATACTGATAGACCTGTTGAGTCCGCCGGGATACTTTCTCCGTAAACTGTTGGGGCGGCTCCACATAACTGTTATCCAGTTGGCTTAATAAAAGTAAGATTTCCAGGATTTTCAGCCAGTAATACGGCAATCTTATCTGGTTCTCAACGCTCAAGATCTCTGCAAAAATATGGTCGATTTTTTGTTTGGATTTTATTAAAAGAACACGTCCTTCCGGACATAGAGTTGTGCGGATTTTTTGCAAGTCTATATGCCACTTAGAGAATTCATTGTCGAGAGTCGTCTGGGCTGTTTCTAGCTCCAAGAGAATGGTTATACCTTTATATTTATTGAAAGGGATTCTTGAATTGACAATAACCCGTTTATCATGGTATAGGCCAGATATACTTAAATCCTTTTCACCCAAGAAGGTAATTCCGCCTCCGACCATTTCAACTTCGTGTCCGCCCTCAAGGCAATAATTTATTTCTAAAAAATCTTTTTGGACATTTAGTGGCTGATAGCAAGAACTTAGATTTAGATCATTAAAAGACAGTTGAATACCTGGCGCAATATTATAACAGTGCATTCCCCAGACCCGCTCTCATACTCGTATCGCCGGAGGGTATAAAACTGGCGGGGCGTATCATCTGTATAATAAAATGCTCTGAATTCCGGAATATCAACAACATCAGCCATACTTATTTGCCCTTTCTTGGAAATCGTGATTGACTAAAGAAAATGATAACGCAAGTGTATTCTAATTTCAACAAGGATATGTAATTGAAGTATAATTAAAAGCAGGACACATGCCACACGGTGTGTAGCATGTGTCCCAACTTACTGAACCCTAGACGGTTTTAAATGATACCCTTATGCGGCCGGGCCCTTTCGGCTCGGGGCTGAAACTATTTTTGGGGTAGTTTTTTCGTTCAATTACTGAACGTTGTTGACGTAGCCAGTGTAAACATTGGCGCCATCAGCAAAGGTGAAGTCATCAGCATTGCTGCCGGTGAGCTCAACAGTAGCAACGAACTTGCAGCTGTTACCAGCGATGAAGGGGGCGTTGGTATCAACGACCTTAACATTGTACTCGGTACCAGCCTCGTTCAGCTTATACCACTCGATGTTGACAGTCTTAACGGTAGCAGTGCTGCCCGAGGTGAGACCATCAGTGTACGTAACATCCCAGTTGGAGATGGTGATATCCTTGAAGGACTGGGAAGAGGCAGCGGTAACAGTGCCGTTGGGCTTAACAGCGCTGATCTCACGCAGTTCATCAGCGGTGGTAGCTCTGTCAACAATGTTGGCATGGAGGATAGAGCCGCTGTACTCGCCGGAACCGGAGATGTAAGCGAGGTAGATCACCTTATCACCGAGGTTGGTGAACTCGCTGTTGATCTTGGAGGCGAAGTCTGCGTTGCTGACAACGGAGTACTTGGCGTCGTTGTGCGTGTAGACATTGCCCTCAAAGGTATCGGAAGAGGAACCCTGAATGGTGAGGACCTTAACGTCGTTGCGGTTCATATAGGCGGCAGCGAGCGGGTAGGTGACACCGTTGACAGACGCAGCGCGAATCGGGTCGGTGGAAGTGTACACCCAAGCGCTCGTGTAATCCTTGTCGAGGTAGCCGTTGCTCAGAGCGACACTGTAAATGGTGTTGGCATTGCCGCGACCGGTGGCCGTGTCGATGATGGTGTTCACGTTGCTGTTGTTCCAGCCGACAGCATAGATGACGGTCTTCTCACCGTCGAGGTAGCCGGGGGTGGTCCAAACGCCGGTCTCGTTGTTGAAGGAAGCCTGCTCGCCAGCATAGAAGAACACGCTGGTGACCTTGGACTCGGTGGGATCAGCCTTGATGAAGACATACTTGGCGAAGTCGTCGCTCATGACGTAGTCGACCTCATCATTCTGATAACGGTCGATCTTGTCGAAGCCGGTAACAGACTTGAAGGTATACGGGCTGGCAGTGGTGTCATCACCGGAGCGGATCAGGTACACAGTGTTGGAGTTGGCAACAAGGCCGCTGGTGATCTGGGTGTCCTTGTAAATAGCCAGGTTCTCGCTGTGGAGATTCTTGTAAGCGGCGGCAGTGCCGGCACCACTGACCTCAACAGCCTTGACAGTGCCGTCAGTCTGAGTGCTGAACTGGAACATATCGTCGTTCAGGATCTGAGCGCCGGTCTTGTCGGCACGGGCGTTCTGATCGATATAGTCGTCGATGTAGAAGTAGCTCGTGGGCGCGGTGCTGTAGGTATCGCCGGACATGACCTTAAGGGCAGCGGTGTTGTGGGACAGTTTGCCGCCCTTAGCGGTATACGTAGTGTTGCGGTTCTCGGCGGCAGCACCATTGTAGATGAGGGTGCTGATGTCGAGAACGGCGGTGGTGCCGTCCACATAGGTGACGTTGGCCTTTGCCACGCCGGAACCGTCAGCAGTGTTGCCGACCCACCAGATGGAGTTGATCACGCCGTAGCTGGTAGCAGCAGCGATCTCAACGTTACCGATCAGGTTGCCATACTGGTCGAGGAACCAGGTGTGGTTCTCGGTGGAGTTGCCAGCCTCGTCGAGGATGAACTTGACAGCATCATCATAGACAGTGCCAGGTGCCAGCAACATTGTGCTGCTCGTTGTTCCAGTAGATGATGGTCTGAGCGCCGTCAACAGAAGTGGCCTTGGAAACGATCTCGCCGTACTTGTCAGCACCGGTCTTGATGAGGCCGCTCTCGGTAGCGCTGTTAACAGCGTTGGTGAAGGCGTTCAGGAGAACGTAATCGCCGACAGCATACGGATACGCATCCTCGCCGTTGGTGAGGGTTAGCGGGGTAGCAGCGGTGGAGTTCTTGGTGGCATAGACATCGAGCTTGATGGTAGCCTCGGTGCGCAGGTGGCCCTGAGCGTCATAAGCGGCAGGAGCAACATAGGTGACCTTGGCGAGGAAGGTGTCGATCATGACGAT
>CEAX01018009.1_pt1 | contig 46152 bp, 68 predicted proteins | sample 554721 | NCBI WGS metagenome assembly CEAX01 (sample SAMEA3182098, study PRJEB8094) | gut metagenome | biome: human; feature: gut; material: Stool; isolation source: human stools | place: Canada | collected 2012-05-30 | reverse complement strand
ATTTTTTGAAGCTCTTCAACTTCCTCTTTGGTTAAGGTAACTCTGAATTGAGGTGACATAACGAAGCTCCTGTTTGCTTCATTTTATCACCTCATAAAAACGAACTAATTAAAGTTACAAGATACTAGGAGATTGTGTGCATTAACAATCTCTCGGCTCTCTGTTGCCCGGGTGGCGAAATTGGTAGACGCACTAGCTTCAGGTGCTAGCGCCTTCGCGGGCGTGCTGGTTCGAGTCCAGTCCCGGGCACCAGACATACTTGTCATATCCCGTTAAGCCTCGGTTTTACGGGATTTTTTGTTGTCCGTTTTGGCATATCTCGTTATATTCAGGTTTAGATAACGGAAATTTAACGGAAACGCTAACGGAAATTCTCGAGGCGGATATGGCAGGAATAAGAAAAACTCTCTGCGGTACGTATGAAGTTTATGGCTATAGACTTCAGGCGGACGGAAACAAACAGCGATTCTCCAAAACATTTAAAACTCGAGCTGAGGCAAAACGCTTTGCGGCAGAGTTGGACATTAGCGCCGAAGAACGCTCTTCTTCGATTACTCTGGCCGCGCTGATTGACGAATACATCAGCGAAGTCACTTCACAGAAACGCTCCAAACGTACAGAAGAAATCCGACTGAGACGCCTCCAGAGAGATAAACTGGCGGCTAAAACTCTATCTTCTTTTACAAACAGAACGATTGAGAACTACATTGAACGTCGCCTCAGCGAACGTGCCAAAAACCGAGACAACTATATTTCACCGTCCACTGTTAATAGAGAGCTGACAATTCTCTCTGACGTTTTTCAATTTGCTATTAAAAACGAACTCACAGATGTGAATCCTTGCCGGGGTGTGGAGAAACCACGGGAGCCAGAGCACCGCGAGAGAGTTGCTTCAGACGAGGATATAGAGAAACTTTTGCAGGCTAGCGGTTGGGACGGCCACACAGTGCCAAAGAACAAAATGCAACTTGCGGTAGCAGCCTTCCTTTTTAGTTGTCAAACAGGAATGCGAGCAGGGGAGCTTTTAAAGATTGAATATTCTTGGTTAGGTGACAATGTGCTACATGTGCCGGCGGAGGCTACAAAAACATTGTCAAGAAGAGACGTGGCCTTGTCTGCAAGAGCTCGGGAAATTCTTAAATTAGTTATGGAGCTCGAGTATGAACCACGGATTTTTGGCGGACTTAACGATCACAACAGAGATACGTTATTCCGAAAAGTTCGGGATAGAGCCGGCCTTGGACCTGAATATGATTCTCAAAACCGACTAATCAAAGAAGGGCTGAATTTTCATGACGGCCGCGCAACTTTTGCGACTTGGGCCGCCAGCCCTGATCCAGAAACAGGGGCGCCCCGTTTAGATGTCCTGGCGCTTGCTAGACAAACGGGGCACAAAGATTTAAAGATGCTCCAGAGATACTACAGAGCGAGCGCAGAAGAAATTGCTAAGCGGCTGAAATAGCGAGCTTGGCTCGGGCGTGTCTTTTGCTTTCCATGTAATCGTCAATGTCTTTTGTGTACCAACGATCGCGCCCGTTCTCGGAGAATGCGTCAGGCTTAGGGAACTTCGGATCCTTCATTACTTCACGGGCGGCAGAAGAGCCAGGAGCAAAACCGATCCTAACCTCTACTTCTGGACGAGAGAGTGTGAGCTTTGTTGTTTTCTGAATCAGCTTTTCAGCGATCTGGCTGGAGACTTTATCTGCCACCATGCTGGACAATTTGTCATAGTCAATGTCATTCATAGCTAGATACCTTTACTCCGTTATACGCACCATCCGGGCGCGTCATTAGATTCTTTGTTTTGTTCCAGAATTTGATGATTAGTTTTGGGCTGTCTTTAACAATTTCCTCCATTACCGGGAGAAAGAAAGTGACAGCCTCCTGAATCGTTTTGAGTTCTTCTCCGGTCGGAACGTAGAACTTAGCTTTGTTCTTGTATGTCCGGAGATATAACGATGTCAGGCTATCTGAGAGAGCACACTGCAGCTCATTGGAAGAAATCAGATCTTCCTCACTCAAACGATCCTCTCCCAATTCACTAAAGGTCACGCCTGTCAGGTTACTGAAATCGGCCAGAGCTCTCATATCATCTCGATCAAACGTGCCATTAGGCAATTTAAGTTCAACTGAGAATCCGACATTCGTCATCGTGTCGATAATCACATCAATTCGCTCTTCAGAAATGCGCGGAATCTCAATCTTTCGACACGTGAATTTCTTCCGAGGTTTCTTGTTCCTGGGCATTGTCAGAACCTCACGCGGTCATTGATGATCATGTCAGCAAACTCGACGTAGTAATAACAGTCAGGACGAGCGAATCTCACATGAAAACGAAGCGTGTACTTTTTTCTTGACTCATCAGTGATACCTAGCGTTTTGAAAAACAACCAGTAGATGTGCTGTAATTTTTTCTCCGAGTACGGTGCCGTGGTGTCTGCGTGGATGACGATTGTCTTCGCCCAGTCGGGAATTTGAATGTTTTCGGTTGTGTGCTTTAAGCTGATTCTAGTAATGTTCATTTTGCTTCTTCCTTGATTCTTGATAACTGGCGGTCGGCTTTTTCGTTCATTAGTTGAGTAAGTTGCTTTTCAAAGGGTGGTTCTGAGAGGATGAGATGTTCTATTTGGCGAGAGACAAGAAGAACGTCCGCTAGCTCCTTAATCTCTTCCGCGTTGGCCTCTTGGCGTTTCTTTATCAACTCCGGACTTGTTTCTCCATTCATCATCCGGAGGACGAAACCAATGTTTTTCAGAGAGGCCGCAGCGAACTCCGCACCTTCCTCTCCAAGTTTGATTAGTTGCGTATCCAGTCCATAGTGCTCAGCTATGTATGTCAGCTTTTCGTGTAAGTTCATTTAATCAGTCCTTGTTTTCTAAGCCGTTCTCTGACTTCCTGTTTGATCTTTTCTGATCGTTCGCGCCTTGCCTGTCGTTCTTCCGGTGTTAATGTCAATTCCTTGTAAGCATTGGTGATGGCTTTGGCGGCTGCTTCTCTTGTGATGGGGATTGGTTTCCCGTCGTCTGAGTAGCCTGTAGAGTGAATAAGAGGACGCCAGGGATAGTCGTAGCATTCATCCATGTAGACATCAGAGGCTTCGCAAAAATAGGAGTTGAATGCCTGAGCCCAACATGCCATAGGAGGGCTCCAGTAGTTTCTGTACTCAACCCTAATTCGATACTTCCCGACCACCTGTTGGAAGACGGCTTCTGTAAATTCCATCGGTTCTGTCATTTCTTTATCCATAAAAAAAAGCACCCGGGGAACGGATGCTCTGAGTTTTGATTTGTTCATTTAGTGCGGTACTTCGATGAGGATTGAATCGAAAGGAAGTGACATCTGTACGTCTTTTTGATACTCGTCCATTTTTAAAAGCATCACTTTCTTTTCATCTTTCCATTTGGCGAGAGAAGAGGCGCAGAAACTAATCTGCCGTTTTCGTTCGTCGAACTTTGCCTCCAGTCGTAGGGCCTTTTGGTACGTCGACAGGTTGATGTTCTGTAAAGCCTTTACCGCTGCTTCGAAGGCTTGAGCAAATCTGATTTGATATCGTTCTGCTCTTTTTCCGGATAACTTCATTGCCAAAATATTGAAGCCCGTTTGATTCATTCTGAATGCTGGGGACTCAATAAAGACATCCGGATTTTTAGGATGTGGACGGCTTGTGGTTGTCTCCTGAAAATATAGGAGACATAAAAGCTCCGAATTTCGAGCGATCAGGCCTCTAATAATCTGGAGCAAATTGTCATGACGGTATCCAAAATAATCCGCCACGACAGTTGACAGGACGGTGGGCACGCCATCAATAATTTCTAACGTCGGTGGCGGCAGAGTGGTTAATTCATTCATTTTGTATTCCCAATAAAAAAAGCCACTCAAATTGAGGGGCGGAATGGTGTTTGTTGGTTTCTTGCCGTAATTGAGTTCTTTAGGTGTGAACTGTCAATGTACTATTGGAACTGTCTTTATAAAGTTGTTCCTTGTTTCGTAGCGGTAGGTTCCTTCTATAGTCGGCTTAGGAATGTTTACTTTAATCCCGTCATAGAAAGGCTTTTCTCTTTTAGCAAGTAGAGCTACATCTCCATAACAGTATTTGTCGTATTCTGAATCACATTCAAAGGCCAAAGCATTACCATCCGGCAAAACTTGAAAGACTCGATACGTTTTTATTTCATCTAACCAAACTGTCTGACCATCGATGACGGTACAACTAGTTAAAGTTAAAAAGCTTATGGGTAGCAGCAAAAGGAGTTTTTTCATTTTCACTGGGTGTTTGAACTGGTGAGAGGCTCATCCTCCTGAAAAAAGTTTAGCGACTTTCATGGCGATCTGTAAAGGAATTCCGATTTAACTGGATGCTGTTAATCTGTTTTTGCAGGTCACGCAGTTCGTCCAAAATCATCTTGAAAGCGAACCGGACATGCTTGCCTAAGAGGTAAAGCTGGTAGGAAAAGCAGGCCACACATACGCAGAAACAGCCCAGTAAGAAAATGCTTTGAAAAGTTAAGGTCATTGTTTTAGTCCTAGATAGAAAATAAGCTCCTCGGCCTAGAATTGAAGTTGTCAAGAAATCAATCTAAAACCAAGGAGCCTAAGGTGGAGTTTTTATTAACTTTTATCGGAACGGTGGCGGCGATCATGGCCTCTTTCTTTTCGTGGCTCGGATATATCATTGGCAAACGCGCAGAGGAGCGCGCCAGACCTTGCATTGGCGAAAGCGTGTGGTCAGAAACGTCAGACAGCTATTTCGTAACCTTGAAAATATTTCCGGGGCAATATTTCGTACAAACAAAATCGATTGAAGTTACTGGTGCGAAACTATCGTATGCAAGAGATGTGTCCGGGAGTGGACGCTTACTCTCCTCAAGAGAAGAAGTATCGTGCCTTCCTTACACAGTTTCCGTTCCGGTCAATAGAGATATTGTCGAGCTCAAGGTTTGCATAACTCCTAAGCTGAAAGTACCTTTTGAAATCAAAGTAAATTTGGCCGGAGATCACAAACCATTGGTTTACCACGTGTACGAAAATCCTTTTACCTCCCGTACACCCGCCGATAAAGTTTGATAATCATCCAGGTGTTAAACATACTGGCGATTGCAAGTGCAAGAATGCTGATGCCAATGCATGACAATAAAAGTGAATCCATATTTTTCCTTCGGTAAGTTATTGGCCAAAATAAAATTGCTTAATTGGCGCCGGTGTGGTCATTCCATTTCAAAGTCCCGCAAAAAGAGGTTCGTTCCTGATGTCCATTAAAGCCTCCAGAGCTTTTCGTTCTCGCTCCGCTTTCTCAGCAGCTCTCTTTTGACACCTGACCCTAAATTCTTCTGCAGAAAAATTCTTCTCGTTTGCGCGGAATTGCTTGATGTCTTCGCATAACTTTTTGTCTTCTTCAGACAGCTCTGTCGGGACACCTAAGCTGAGTAAATACCGAACGGCCTCTCCTGGAGTCATTAGGTCGGTAAACTCTTCAATTCGTTTGTTTAGTTCAGCCTCATCAACCTGAGATTTTCCGGCGAAATATTCTGGCCGTTGCTGTAGTTCTTTCTTCTCAAATTCATCAGCAAACAGTGGGGCCGTCTTTTCAACTCTCGTTTGCATCCTCTTTCTTCTCATGGATGCTCGTTTCTCTTCGTCCATCTTCCTTTTTGGTTTTGGATGCTCGAAGTAGATGCCGATTGCCCATGCGTTGATTCCCCAGTTCGAAGCTATGATCCAAGGAAGCGTCAACTCTTCTTCGAAAGGACTGCTGCATAAAATCTTCGGAAGGCCCGCAGGTCTCGGCTTGTAAGGATTCCTCCAAGTTACCGTGTACCTGAGATCAGAAACCGCTCGATCTTTCATGATGTCACCCAATAAAAAGGCCCTCCGAAGAGGGCACGTTATTTTTCAACTTTGAACGTCACTGGCTCCCAGGCGTCGTAGGTCAATTCCTGTATATCTCTCTTGGCGTACTCGCCTTTGTAGAAATATCCGAAATAGCATCCGGGCATCGTCAATGTCGCGTAGTCTCCGCTTTTGTAGTGCCGGAGTAGAAAAATCATTCCGTTGTAATGTGAAGCATTGGGATTCTTCTCAAAGTTGCACATTCGACATAGAAACAGACTGTGATCCGGATAATCATCAAACGGGATCGGACCCGAGTGAGTCAATGCGATTTCCATTGGTTCACTCCTTATTTTCGTCTTCGTAATCTTCATAAGTCCCGATGACATCCTTAGCCTTGAATACTCTTGTGTATTCATCCATGAGCGGCTCTCCTGGCAAGTAAGATCCTGCTTGATCCAAAGCGTCGACCCAACTGTCCAAAAGATCATAAACTTGGTCTTCGAAACGCTCTCTGAGCTGTTTTACGATCTTGATTTGTTCATCTCTATCCATGTTTTCTTTCCTTTTTATAAGGGACTGGTAGTTCTTTGAATCCTTGAATCTGGGCTTGTATTTCTCCAACCCATTCTCCATCTCCGCCAACAATTCCCCAACGCCCGATTCGAACTTCTGATCGCTCACCGATTTTTACCGTGATGAGGTATTCACCTTCCTCCGGAGGAAGGATTTCCGGATACGGGTTCCAAGCCTCTTGCTGATAATCTTCGCAGAGAGAAAAGGCGGAAGAGTTGACCACAAAGGTCATCGATAAGAGTGGATTTACCTCTCTATAAAAACCGATAATCTCAGGAAACTCACGCCGATCAATGTCTGCACGGAAATTCTCGTCAATCTCTTTTTCGCTGAAGTTTCTTCTGAGAACGTTTGCAACCCTGAGGTCGTTTGGTCTCCATTTCATTGCCATATTTGTTCTCCGTACCGGTAGGCCCTGTCAGGGCTGTAATCGACATAACAGAACTGTCCCGGATAAGTGAGGCTCCGAGCCACTGCGTTCACCAGTTCCGTTGTTTTCCCGTCTGCGGGCAGCCGCATTGCTTTTTTGACGATCTTTGTTGTGCCGTCATCCATAGCAGCTATGACACCGGCACAAATAGGATTAGCGGGGGCAGGTGTTGACATTCTTGATTGTGGACGACAATGGAGAATGAAATCACACCATCTGCAAAGTCCGTCTTTGACACACTGATTGTGGTCTTTCAGGTAGGCAGCGATCTTCACGGCTGTAGGTTCGTCCGCAAGAATGTACATCCTGTTTAAAAAGTCCATATAGGACGGCCATTTTTTATCTGTCCGGAAATCATCCCAGCAGGATTTAATTTCAATGCCGCAAAGCTCCATACCGTAGCCAATTCCCAGCACGTCTAGTCGGTGCTCATAACCGTTGCGGTAAGAGATTTCCGTATTCCAAACACCGCCGGAAACAAGATTTTCATTGAAAAATACATCTTTCTCTATCGCTTCTCGAAGTTCGTTACCCGGGTGAATACGATATTCAAACGTCCTGTGGATAGTGAATTGCGGGATTGCTTTGAAACCACGTTCGCCGAGGTAATTTTGTGCAATTTCGGTTAAAAGCCGTTCTTTTCTACCTCTTTCGGCTTGAGAGATATTGAGGATTGGATCTTCATCATTACACATCAATTTTCTCCCATCTCATCAATTCGGGGCCGGGAAAGGGAGTGTCAAAATCCATCGGATCACTGTTCGGTCCGCCAAAAAACAAAGTCATCGTTCACATAAGTGAGGATTTCATAGAACTGCTCACCAGTTTCTGGATTGTTTAAAAGAACGATTATTTGATCCAGTTCATCAAAATGGTGATTTCGAGGATCGTCAGTGTTTTCAAGTTCTAGTTTCATTTGTTCGTCTCCGGTTGATATGGGGCGGGGAGGGATCTGAATGCAACGATGAGTCTGTCGTCCTGGTCCTCCCAGGAGTAATCGATTCCTTCTTCAAACGAGCGTGTAAATGATCGTATAGCTAAATTTCCGTCTTCATCCTGCGTAAGCCACTTTTTCCCGTCAACTGGGGGCGTTACAGTCGGATATGGGTTCCAGTCGTTTTCTTGATACTCAGGAACGAATTCAACTAACTCTTTTTCGACTGTGATAGTTACACACAGACCTTTTTTGTTAACGGTAGATAATCGGAAGTAGTTATATAAATCGGTGTTTTTTTCAAATTCTTCATGAATTTCTTTATCCGTGAAGAATTGATTCACCTTCGCTTTTAATTCAGGGTCTTTAATCTTCCACATCGTTTTTCTCCTATACACAGCCGCCACAGCAGCCGTGCGGCACATTTTCGTTAATCATTTTGAGAATCTCTGCCTTGTGCTCTTTAAGCTCTGGGTAGGTCTCAAATAAATAGAGGTCCCGAGACATCCGTCCAAGGAGCTTCTTCAACATGCTCACTCCAGTGATCATCAAACCAAACATCACCGCCAGAGATTATGTCTACATAGCCTGCATATTGTTTGCCGTCTGCCTTAAATGTCAGCTTCCCTGCACACAGGTTTGGAAAGCAGCCGTTGTAATCAATGAATTCAAACTGCATATTGGCCTCAAAAGAGAAGCCCCGCTTTCACGGGGCTCCTGGTTATTTGTTAGTTGACACTATTCTTTATCCCAATCGCTAAGAGCTTCAGCTAGGGATCTTATGAGTTTTAAAGCCTGCTCTTTCGACAAGATGATGTTATGTGCTAATGCACAAGAATCAGCTCCACGCATTAGCAAATATTTTGGTTTTCCAGGAATAAAACTTAAAGATGTAATCACGACCGGATCAAGCGTTTTTAACCTTTCATCTTCTTGTTTTAGAGCAAGCGCGGTGACAGCTGGGTTCAAAAGTTCTGGGCTTGTTTTTCCCATTTTTTATTACTCCCGCTTGTAGGCACTAAACTTCAAAATATCGTCATCAGGCGGTTCAATTTCAAGTTCTCTGAAAGCCAATACAACAGCGCCACTATATTGATCCCAACTTCTGAAATCGGTATTGAAGTAAGAAACACGAATCTGGTGCTCAAATCTTCCGTTTAAGTAAACTAAATAGTTACCTGGGCGAGGAGGCCTTAAAGCTGGAAACGGATTCCATCCATCTGGGTTGTACTCAGGAACGTTTTCAAAAAGATCTTTAACGATGCTTATTGAAAATTTTTGATCATCATCAGAAGCAAGAATGTAATTTGATCCATCAGTCATTTGATCTTGGCAACGCTTTGCAATGCTTTCATCCGATAGCAGTTGCATGATCTTTTCTTTTAAAGTAGGGTCTTTGATCTTCCACATTTATTTCTCCAAAAGAAAAGCCTCTAAAAATTTAGAGGCTCCTTATTAGCGATAGTTTTAAAAGTTTTACTGAACTGGTCGACACAGGATGCAAACTCTTGGTTCCAAGATTCATCTTTACTTTCCCAAAGGAGTTCTTTCAATCGTGAATCGTGACCAGCTAGGAATAAGAAGATGAAGTTATGAACTTCTTCTTTAAGAACACCTTTGTATGCCCGATCAAAATGCAGGTCCAAAAAATTCTCTTTGATAGCATCATCTACCGTCTTCAAAATTCCTTGACTGATAATTAGATCTTTGGTTGTTACATAGGAAGGTACTTTATCTTTGTCAAGAAGCACAGAAAAAGCAAGGGAAAGGTTTTTGTAATCCTCCTCGCTATATCCAAAATGTTTCATGTTTACTTGTCCTTATAAAAGACTAGCCAGAACCTAGAGACTCCAGTTTTCGAACTTGTTACTTTCTTGTCACCACACAATGGAACGATAGGTTTGAAGAGGTGAAGGATTAACGGAAGTGGAATGTCCTTGTCTGTCCATTTGAAAATTAAGGTTCCATGAGGTTTAAGGACTCTCCAGCATTCTCTAAAGCCTCTTTGCAGATCTTCTTTCCATGTTTCCTTGTTTAGGACCCCGTAAGACTGAGCCATGTATGAGGTCTTGCCAAGGTTGTAAAGATGCGGAGGATCGAACATGACTAAATAAAATGAATTGTCCTCGAAGGGAAGTGACCTAAAATCCATTTTTTGATCCGGGTGAACGTCTAGTGTTCGGTAATCACACTGTACGTAAGATTCATCCCTGATATCTCCAAAAAGAACGATAGGGTTGTTCTTGTCGAAGTAAAATTTTCGACCTCCGCACGCGGGGTCCAGAACCTGTTTTCGACTATCAACGGCCTTTAATTTGATTCCCATTTATTCCTCTTTTAGCCGCCAGTTGTTCGTAGGCAGTTCTAAAGGTTGAGTACCAGTCGGAATATTTTTCTGCCAAGAAACGATCGCCGTTTTTTGACATATTCAGTTCGGAGGCATTCATGAGGGCTAGCATGCACTCTTCGAAAAATCGGAGAATGTGCCTGTGCAGCCCTTCTGTGATCTGATAGACGAATTCACGGCGTTCATTGCTGAAGTCGTCCTCCGACTCAATTCCTTTTTCGATGATTCTCAGGATTCCGTTTGCCCGGATAAAATCCGTTGGACTGAGCGGATGATCTTCTCCAAAATCTACGCTGAACGCCGAGTACATGAGATCAAGGTCGTCTTTGTTGTATTCGAATTGCTTCATCTCAGTGCGAATGAAAATAGACCGTTTCTGTCGTACCAAGCACGCACGTAGTGCTTTGCTTCTTTTAAAGTTTTGAACTCTCTGATTGGAGGAGCCCAATTCTCAAAGGAAATGCATTTCCAGCTTTGGCGCTTCTTAAACAGAAATCCGCATAAGATGCCACAATAAAAAATTCGGTATATCGTCGGGCGTGCCGGACATGATTTTTCAAAACTAACTGTTTGCATATTGTTTTGGGCCCCTTGTCGGGGCCATCCTTAATTTGGTTTACTTTTGCTCTTCGGTCTGCTGCTGAGGTTCTTGCTCTATGACTTCAGCGTCCTGAATGTCCTTGAAGTCGTCAACAGAAACGGCATTGATGTCGATTACGTCGTTCGGGTCGATCTTTTCCCCGGCTTCTCGTTTCGCGTCAACATTAGCCACCTGCAGAGCCTCAATTGAAACAGGTAAATATTTAAAGAGGCGGCGGATGACAGTTTTCAGGGCCATCTGTTCAAAATACGAGTTCCAGATGTTTTTGCTCTTGGCCTTGGCTTTAACAGCCTCGACCTCAGCTCTGGACATAACCTCAAACTGATATCCGCCTCCCTTGAGGTTAGCGACTGCGTAGACAAACGTGATGGGCTTTTTAACGCGATCAGCCTCGACGCTTGGTACGTGGTGGATGTCCGGATGGAGGCCGAGTTGGTAGTTGAATTCGTCACCTTCGTGCACTGCGAATGCAGAAAGAGACAAAACTTGTCCTGAACGACGAGCCAAATCAATCATGCCGCGGTAGCCAAGAATCAGTTGGCACTGGTTGCCATAGGGAACAAGGTAAGCCTGACCGAGGGCGGAACCGGGCTCCAAACCTAATTGGGCTGACTGCATAACCGCTCCGAGGAACGAAGCCGGAGTTGTATTGAGCAGGGCCGGAGTCTTTCGTAATTCGGTCGCGGCAATTCTTGCCATGCGGTCAGCGCTCAGATGTTTAGGAACAGCCAAGGCTAGTTGTTTTTTGAATTGGTCAGACAGAACTTGCTGCACGATAACAGGGGCTTTCGTTTTGGGTTTTGCTACTGGAGCAGAGGCGGCGCCGACTGCTGCGGCGAGTTGGTCAGTTGTAGACATAATTATTCCTTTTTTTTGCGAGTGAGTTTTGGATTAAGCGCAAACGCGCATTACACGAGTTGAGGATTCCTTGAGGTAGTCGTAGTAGTCATCAAGATGGTCTTCCCGGAAGGAATCCGAATCGAAACGTTTGGATGTTTGTGTTTTGTAGGTGAGAACTTTCTTGCCATCAAGCGTGAGAATCTCGTTGTCCTTCATGCTTATTGCAATCTTGGTTTTGAGCGCGTCCTGCTGTTTTTTTAGTTCCTTAATTTCACCAGCAATACGTGCATACTCACCATAATCAATAGCAAGCTCACCCTGAGCTTCCACAGCTTTTCCATTGCTTTTGCCATATAACTGAAGTACATCGTCAATGTTGATAGGATCAGGCGGGATCTTCTTCAGAACGTTTTCGTTCCAGAAGCGGGAACACTTTTCTTTGATCACTTGAAACACATCCGGGCGAGCATCGATCCAGTACATCCGGAAGTCCGATCCTCCAATCAGAACCGCGAGATACATTCCTTTGAGCTTAAGAATGCCGCAGTACCACTGAATTTGAGTTTCGTAGTAAAGCGGGATCACGTGCTCGGTTCTGAGGTTGTTCTGTCTGATCTCAAGCTCCTGGCTCGGGCCCCACAGGTCAGCAGTAAAAGCGTTCGCTGTTTTTGCCTCAAATGCGATGTCAGTGTTAATAGGTCGCTCAACGCCCGTGATATTTGCGTAGCGCTCAATTTCCTCGACATCAAGCAACGGCCTGACTTTTTTGGCGATCTCCCGATTGATAATCGCTCGGTCAATGTTTGCAATCATCCAATCACATCCTGGATCAACGAACTGGTGAGTGACTTTTTGAACCTTCATGCCAGTTCGTTGTTGGAATTCACGGGCTACCGTATCCTCAAGTACCGTTCCCCAATAGGCCGGTTCGGACATCCCCTTGTCTTCAGAAAGCCCGAGCTTATCGTTCCAAACGTCCAGCGGCGTCTTCCATGGGTTCAACCCAAGAACCGCTGCAACGTCCGAACCGCCGATGCCTGTACGCCGTCCCTCTAACCAGGCGGCTCTTTGTTCGTTAGTCATTTTCTACTCCAATAAATAAGGCAGAGAAGGGACCCTGTTGTGGAGGCAACTTTCTCTGCCTTTTAGGTTTTACTTTTTTCGCGTAGTAATACTCTTTGCACTTCTTTTTAATTTCTTGTTGATGCTTGAGGTAGTAGAGGCGCCTTCTCTCTCTTAGTGAGTTTTAATGCCATTCGTTTTCCTCCAGATATTCGTCGAATATCGGTTCAATCTCAGGATGTCTTTCATCCTCACCGTTTTCAGCAAGCTCGTTGATGTGTTCATCGCCGTATTCAGGAAGATACTCATCAAAAAATTTCTCGATGAGCTTTTCATACTCATCTTGGCGACGTTCTTCTTCAGGTGTCAGCTGCCACAAATCTCCTGGGCCAGGACAGCAGCGTGGGTTCATATTCATGAAACTCACACTCCGAGAACTAATGTAAGAATGAGAAAAGCGATTAAAAATGCAATGGTTGCGCACAGCGCACAGCTGACATCGTTATCTAGTAGTGCATCAAATTTTTCGTTCATGTCGCACCTCGAAAAACTAGATGAACCTGCGATCACGATTCCTTTATGAGGTCCCCAAACCAGACCTTTGCCCTAATCGTGATTATTCCCGCTTGCAGTACTGCTCTGCTTTCGCAACCTAGATACTCGCCAACAAACGAGGGGACAGGAGGATGGGGCAGAAAATTCCCTTGCGCAGGTTCAAAAACTGGTAAAAAATCCCCGCCGACCTAAAAGGAGAAGTGAAAAATCGGCGGGGTCCCTGAAAATGGTTTTTTTATTTGATGTCTGGGAACATCACATCAATGACATCAAGACATTTGTCAGAGAAAATGTTCTGACTGTGTTCTTTGAACAGTGCTTTGACTTCCGGTTGTGCTCTGTCCAGCGGGACAATGTGATCAAGTTCAAGAAGGACCTCTTTCTGACCGAGCAGGAGCGCCTGGACAACTGCGCGCTCTGCGTATGTCAAAGCACAATTCAGATCAATTGTTGAGCCTCGATCATTTACGATGTCCTGCACGCAATCATTAAGGATCTGTGCCCCCTCTCCTGGCGATAACTTCATGTTTGCTCCTTAATATGTGAAAAAGACCACAATCAAGGATCCCCGTAAGCAAAAAAATTGGAACTAACAAATATTGGTAAAGCACCAGGGATCCTCTGCTGTGGTCTTTCAGTTATTTGAAAAAACCTAATAGGTGGAATTCATTCAGAAGACTCCTGCTGTGGTCTTGTAATAGCGGTGAAGAACCCAAAAAGAGGTTGATGAAAACAGCAGGAGACTTGTGAATGAACTTGTTCAAAAAATGTACAAGTTGCGGTCTTTTTCGTGACGTTACGAAAATGATCAGAGCTCATTGAGAAACCCCCGCGATGTATTTGCGAATTTTGGGTGTTTTGCAGTACATGACCCAGACGCAGGGGTTTCTAAATAAGCTCAAACAGAAGGACACTCCATCCAACCAACCTCAGGAGATCTGCAACTTACCGACTATCTTCAGGAGTGCCCTTGTGTTTGTGAACTGTCTTATTGAGTGGCCCCTACCGGTGCTACACGACTTTAACGTTTGACACTTTCAGCATTCTCATCGCCACATCTTCACTTTCGATCAGATTTTTGAGGTGCAATTCACATCGCCACCTTTTCGGCTCCATGACCTTTCGGTTTACTCGGTTTTAGGAGCTTGTTCCTTACCTGACAATCATCGGTAAGGCTTGTTAAAGAACTGTTGATTGATGAAGTCATGTTACTAATTTAGTAATGTGAAGTCAAGGCATTTTGGTAACTTTCAAGTTACTAAAAAAATAATTTTTGTACCTACTAAAATGCTTGTGTTTTTTAGGCAACAAAAAACCGCCCTAAGGCGGTTTTTATGCGGGAACTGTTTACCAAGGAACTTTGATCAAATCAGCTAAAAGTTTTGCATCCTCTGATTCCTTGAAAACAAACTCTATTGGTTTGGCCCTGCTTCCATCCGGTGTAATTGTTAAGTACTTTCCTACGGCCTCAACTCCTACGATTTTTGTAAGAGGCATCTTTCTCACCTCATCATTCAAAAAATAATAAAAATTCTTGTTTGTAACCAAAGCATATCCGCTGCCAGTATCGACTGGAACCTCTTCTGTTACCGATTTTCCTGCTATCCGACCAACTCGAAAAGAAACACCCTTTGCAACACGAATGCCAATGCCACGGGATCCTGCTTGGTAACTACGTTCATTTTTGTATGTATTTGAGCGCTTGTAGGGAGCTGCATATATTCCAGATTCGTTGCGCTGTAAAACGAATGGGCACGATTCTGCAACGTTACCGTTCCAGTCTGGGGGAGGCAGTTCCCTGCGAACACCAAAACCGCGAGCGATTGCTCGAACAGTGTCTCCTAATTCCTCTTTGCTTATTTGTGCCCCATCGTTTATAAACTGGTCAAGCTCTGAAGATTTATCGCTGTACAGCTTGTATGGATTGTCTGAATGTTTAATTTCTTCTAGGAGCCTCCTGGCGGAATCAGTGGCAGCAACTATCTGATTTTTTGTGGGTGTCGGTTTTGATTCATCTACAGAGGAAACAACCAGGTCTGCATTAGTTTTTGATTTTCTGTGTTTAAGGAAATATCTCAGTCCAAACGTTGCAACGAGCGCAACCGCCATCGCCAGCAGCAAACCTTGTTCATCTTGCTTGGTACAGGCAAAAGCAAAAACCATGACAACGAAAAAGAAAAATGAATATGCAACCAGTGCAAGGATAAATTTGAGTGCTTTTTTCATGAGAATTCCTTTCAAATGCCATGAGGGAATTTTTTAACGCACAGTGCAGTTACAACACGCCCAATGATTTTTATCGCTTCAAGCTCCTGGCCCTTTAGAACAAACGAGTTATAGAGTTTGTTGTCTGAAATAAACTCAACTCCAAAAGGCAACACCTGAATCCGCTTGATTGTCACGCCACCACCGTAATTCAGGCAGAAAAGGCCCTCCTGGGTTACGTCTGTATCTCTGACATCGACAACAACAATATCGCCAGAGTTAATTGTCGGTTCCATAGAATCCCCGCGAGCGGTAACCAGTTGATGGCCTATTGTGCGAAAACGCGAAATATTCTGCTTAAACCAATCAACACTGACCTGAATACGTTCGACTACAGCAACATCAGTACAAGCAGGGCCACCAGAAGGATCACATCCTGCTTCAACATCGAGCCTGTCCAGAGTGACGATGTTTTTGGGTTCTGGCGGTTCTGCTGAGTGATCCTGATCCATCCAGCCAAAACCTAGATTCAGCTTCTTTTCAATATCACGCGCCAGCCGGTCCCCCATTTGTTTAGGTTTTCCAGTTGCAGTGTTCATTGATTGATTCAGGATCTGTGTCAAATGATTGTCCTTTCGGTCCAGGATCTCATTTAGGCTTTTCATTGAATCGTAACGTTCAACCAAACGTTGCAGATTGTCACGCCGAATATCTCTGATCGAAATCATGATTACTCTCCTCAGTAACAATGTTACTAAATTGACTTTTGACAAGTTACTAATTTGCTTTTATGCTGATTACTAATTTAGTAACTTCAAACGGAGTAATCAATGACTTTGGATCAATTCCTGAAACAGGTGGGAAGAGGATCTGCAAAGAAACTTGCTCAGGCAGTTGGTGTGCCCACCTCCAATGTGAGTATGTGGAGAAGAGGCAAACAGCGTCCCCCTGCTGACAAGTGCAAGCTCATTGAGCAGGCAACACTCGGCGCAGTAACTCGCAAAGAGTTACGCCCTGACATTTTTGAATGATGGTGCCTCATGTCTTGGCAAGATTCGGACACAGTGAGAAAGCTCTTTGTCGGCAATTCAGCAGCAAAGAGTGTTTTGCGCTGTCTAGCCGATCACCGAAATGAACAAACTGGACAATGCAATCCGAGCGCGGATGCAATCGCCATGGAAACGGAGCTCAACAAAAAGACGGTTTACAAGGCCTTTACTTACCTTGAAGAAAAAGGATTCATTAGACGTGAAAGACGTGTTCTGAATTCGTCCAACAATTACGTTCTTAATCTTTCGGTTTCTCGTAATTCCGAAAACGGTACTAGTACCAAAAACGGTAGTACCAAATTTGGTAGTACCAAAAACGGGTCTTGTACCAAAAACGGAATTTCCGATGACCCAAAAACGGGTCGTGTGGATGACCCAAATTTGGGTCACGAATCAGTAATAGAAACAGTAAAAGAAACAGTAAATACTATTTGTGTCGATAGAGCTGAATCAGCTCCTACCGACACACAGAAAACCGCGCCAGTAGAAAACGATGAATTAACTCTGACAGAAACATCGGAAAAAGTCGAGAAAGAACTGACACCGGAACAAAAAGCCCTCAAGGTCTCAAAACACTGCCCTCAGCAAAAACTAATCGACCTATATCACGAGTGCCTGCCAGGACTGCCACCTGTACGAATCTGGACATCAGCATCACGTGTCAACAATCTGGCGTCTCGTTGGAGAGAGATGGCATTAGATCAAGGATTTCAATCCGAAGCTGATGGCCTGGACTTTTTCAAACGATTCTTTGAGTTTGTAGGACGTTCCAAATTTCTCATGGGCCAGGTCAAACAGAAGGACGGCAGAACGTTTAGAGCAGACCTTGAGTGGATAACCAAGGCAAACAACTTCGAGAAAATTTGCGATAGGAAATATCATGACCGCTAGAAGAAAAAGAACAAACATTGACTTCCAGGAAGAACAGGAGCTTCCAAAACCAAAGGTTTTTGAAAAGCTGTGTGCAGCCAATGGCTGCCCGTGCATGGTTTGGTGTGGACAGCTGGCACAAGGGATCAATGTCTGTGAGTTCCATGAAGGGATTGAGGGAAAGTATTTTCCTCAAGTCACTGCTGGCCTTTTGCAGTACAGAGCCTTGATCGAACTGGCTGAGAATCTCCAACGCGACTGGAAGCTAATTGACGATTACAACTCAACTATCAAGCATCCACACGTCATCCAGAGCCTCACAGATTACTTCTGCTCAATCGGAATTCCTGAACTGTGCCCAAAGACAAATATCCCGTGCATCCCTATAGAAGGGAAACGCCACTACAGAGATGAATCGGCGTATGACTTAGGCAACCGAATCAAAAAATGGGTCAAAAACAATGTTGTCAAGCCTGGAATGATCCAAAACAGCGAAGAAAGCCAGAAGGATAAAAAAATAGAGGAAATCTCACCTCTAACGGCATACATCCGCCAGCTTAAACAGCGGGCTATTCAGAGACAGCAGGACGCTGAGACTTATTTTTGAGGTGCGCAATGAACTGGAATAAATTCTCCCGATTTTTATTCAAATTCACGCTGTGTCTTGGCGCTTATGCAGGACTAGTCGCCTGGAATCAAGAGAAAACTCCATTACTGCAATGGATGATTGTTTTCTGGGCGTTTATTACAGCAGTACAGGATTGGAGGGACTTGCTTTGACCGGATGCTGTCTGTACTGCAAGTTTGCTGAATCCTACTGGCTCGATAAAGACGGGAAAAAGCACATTCCTCCAAAACCGAGTTTTGGCGATATGCACATCTATTGCCACAACCCAGAAAAAGGTCAAGGCATCCAGTGCTACGCAATTTCATTTATCAGGTGTTCAGTTTTCGAGCGTGATAACGATGAACGGATACAGCGAAGAATTAAATTTTTCTCGCAGTTTCCCAGGTTCAAAGCCCACGCGGAAATGATCGCCCAGAGACCCTAATAACAAACAACCGGAGAAACAACATGGATCTTTCAACAATCGAGAATGCTTTGATCGTTCTGGCTCTAATCAACATCGCCATTTTGTGTGTGGCAGCGTTTGTTTTTAATCAGAACTGCGAGCTCAGAATTGAGCTCAAATATCTTTGGATGGCGATTGCTGACCTTGAAGCAGAAAACGAAAAACGGAAGCAGGAGGCAGCATGAGCAAAGCACAGAGAATCAAAGGCGCAGCCGGAGAACGCGAAATCTGCGACATGATTTTTGAAAACCTCGGAATTGAGGTTCATAGGAATCTGCAACAGACCCGCGATGGCGGTGCAGACATCAAACTCAAACCCTACTCCATCGAAGTAAAAAGACGTGCAGCGATAGGAAACATCTACGACTGGATGAGCCAGGCCACGGCAGGATGTGATGTTGCAGAACGCCCGATTGTTGTATGCAGAGCAGACAGAAAACAATGGCTCGCCATTCTGCCGATTGATGAACTTTTCCGGCTCATTCGCGAGGAGGTTAAATGATTGATGAGGCTTTTCTTGAACGGCTCTCTAACTGGCGAAGGGTGTACGGTGATCGACAGGTCTATCGCAGATCATCGACATTCGACATCTGCCAGTACCTGCGCGCCTATGCTGATAGACAACCAGAAACTGAGGAAGAAAAGTATTGGCGTGAGGCTGATGAACTGAGATACCGAGAACCTCAGCAGCCATCGCCTGATTATAAGGACGCCGATTTTCTTCAAACAGTTTGGGCTCGTATGCCTGAGATGATTGAGTATGTTCCGGTTAAAAAGAATATCAAGATATTCGTGTTTGGCACTGAGTATGACTACATAGCATTGAAGCGCAGAGCAAGAATCCGAAGAGACCAGGAGAAGTCGTGGAGAGAGTTCTGCATTGAATCATTCCAAAAACGTGTTTACTACGAGCAGGACATCAGAAAACAGTTGCAACTAGAAAACGATTGAGCCATAATGAGTCAGACAATTTCAGTGTGTCCTTTGTGATAACAATCGCCCTCTGGCGACCTTTGGCGTGCCCAAAAGGAAGGAAAGAATACCGAGCCCTAACAAGCTCGGTTTTTTGTTGCTCGATTCATTTGAGTAGTACCGCGAGCTGGGCGCGACATTCCCAGCACCAACACCATGCCACTCCATCTCTGCAACTATCCAGGCTGTAAAGCTCTCGTTCATCAAGGTGAGCGATATTGCTCTAAGCATAAGACTGAGGCCAATCGGTACAAAGATCGAAACAGAGTATCCAGCGCAAAAAGAGGGTACGGAAACGCCTGGAGACGTGCTCGTCTGGCGTTCCTCGCAGATCATCCTCTGTGTGCAGAGTGTGAGAGACAGGGACGCATTACTCCGGCAACAGTTGTTGACCACATCATCCCACATAAGGGAGACAAGGCATTGTTTTGGGATGAATCAAATTGGCAACCGCTTTGCAAAAGCTGTCATGACAGAAAGACAGCGGGAGAAGATGGAGGCTTCGGTAACAAAAGAGGTAGGGGCGGGTAAGACCTTGCGATTTAGGCCTCTTAGACCGCGCCCCCACTCGATTTTTTGCACGTGCAAAATGCAAAAACGAAATTTTGTGTGAGACATCGTGCAAGAACGAAATTTTCAATGAAAAGATCGCGCGCGTGCGCGCGAGTTTTGGAGGTTTTATGGCAGGACGGCCACGCAAATCAGACGCGGAAAAGGCTGCTAAAGGGACACTCCAAAAGTGCAGACAAAATTCGCATGAGTGGACCGTCAACGAGAAACTGAACCCGCTACCGCCACCTGGCCTCACGGCTGATGCACGGGATGCGTGGATGATGGCGGTGAAAGTTGCGCCGGAAGGATTCCTCACTGCACTCGATCATGGAGTTTTGGAAAAGTGGTGCCGGAACTATGCGCTGTATAGAAAACTTTCCAAGGCTGTTGAGGCTGGCGACATTGAGCAGACTTCTGCAAACTCAGGGATTCGCTCACTGTCTCCAACATTTTCAGCACTGATCAATGTTCAAAAGCTGATGCTCGCCTGTGAACGTGAATTAGGTTTCACGCCTATTTCAAGGTCACGAGTACGAGCACAGCCGAATGAAACAGAATCGGAGAATCCGTTTTTAGATGACTAAGAGAGATTATGTACAGATTGCACATCAATACTGCTTGGATGTCATCTATGACAGGATTCTGACCTGCGAGTGGGTCAAGAAAGCGGTTAAGAGACAGCTCGACGATTTAGAGAACCTCAGAGGTTTTCACTTCGATGAGACAGCAGCCAACAGGGTTTGCAAATTTATCGAGTGCCTTACGCACGTTAAGGGCAACCTCGCAGGACAAAGATTCCGCCTTGAGCCCTGGCAAATATTCATTCTTACGACCGTTTTTGGTTGGAAGACTGAGGATGGCCGGAGACGCTTCCGCCGTGTGTATGTTGAGGTTCCGAGGGGTAACGGCAAGTCGGCCATGTCAAGCGGTGTCGCACTTTATTGCCTGTGTGCTGACAAAGAACCAGGCGCAGAAGTGTACTCATTCGCCACAACTCGCGACCAAGCGAAAATCGTGTTTGGTGATGCGAAACGCATGGCCGAAATGAACAAGGATCTCCGATCTGCATTCGGATTAGAAGTTCTGGCTAATGCGCTCTATCTACCGAGCGCAGGAAGTACATTCCAGCCAAAGTCTGCCGAGGGCTCTACCCTCGATGGTTTAAACACACACCTGGCGGTTATTGATGAGCTCCATGCGCACAAAACTCGCGCTGTGTATGACGTTGTAGAAACCTCCCTCGGTAAACGTCTGAATTCGCTTATGTGGGTGATAACAACAGCGGGCTTTGACAAAACAGGGATCTGCTATGAAGTCAGAAGCATGGTCACTAAGGTGCTCAGTGGTGCCGTCCAAGATGAGACACAGTTTGGGATCATCTACTCCATTGATAAAGATGACGATTGGACAACCGAGGAGGCGCTAGAGAAAGCAAATCCAAACTGGAATATTTCAGTGCGTCCTGAGGTCGTGGGATCGCTACAGCGTAAGGCTATGGCGATGAGCAGTGCTGCAAACAACTTTCTGACTAAACACTTGAATGTGTGGGTTAATGCTGATAGCGCCTGGATGGACATGCGGAGGTGGGACGAATGCGCCGATCACAGCTTGAGCCTCGATGAGTTTGAGGGCCAGCCGTGTTTTATTGGCCTCGACCTTGCATCCAAGATCGACATCTGCGCGAAAGTATTGGTGTTTCCGCGCCAGGAGGATGACGGCAAAACACATTACTACGTGTTTCCTCAGTTCTGGTTACCAAGACGGGCCGTTGAGAATGCAAAAAATTCGCAGTATTCAGGCTGGGAGCGCTCTGAGCTTTTGAATGTTTCTGAAGGTGAAGTCACCGATTTCCGCGCTGTCAAAGAATCAATCCTTGAGGATTGCTCACGGTTTGATGTTCAGGAGGTCGATTTTGACCCGTGGCAGGCAGCGCAACTCTCGAAAGAGCTTGAGGATGAAGGTGTCGTAATGGTTGAAGTGCGCCAGACGGTGCTCAATATGTCAGACCCGATGAAATCGCTTCAAGCTGCCGTTTACGACAGAACGCTTCATCACGATGGCGGTCCTGTGCTTACCTGGATGATGTCGAACGTGATCGCACACACGGACGCGAAAGATAACATCTACCCGCGCAAAGAGTTCCCCGAAAACAAAATTGATGGCGTGGTTGCTTTGATCATGGCTATCAATCGAGCTCAGTCAGGCCAGAGAGAGGCGACCGACACAAATCTATTTTTGAGTTTGTAACATGAAGATCAAGAGCTTTTTTGGACAATTTTTCTCAGGTCTCTGGGGAGGAGGTTTGTCAGATTATTCTGGCCTCCAAGAAAGCACTCCCTCAGTTACGCTGAACAAGGAAGAACCGTACATTCCGCCTGAGGCAGGAATGCAGCTTTCTGCGGTTTGGAGCTGTATCAACCTACTTTCCGAGACTATGGCAACACTGCCATTAGTCATCTACGAGGTAAAAAGAAACGGGGACAAAATTCCCGCCCGTGACACCCGTCTCTGGCAAGTGCTGCACAATCCAAACCAAATCATGACAGCCCATGATTTTTGGCTGTGCATGAGCATGAACAGATTCTTGACCGGTAACGCCTACGCGCTGATACATCGTGATGGAACCGGTGCCCTGATGGGCCTCACTCCCCTAGCCTCTGGACAGATGGAAGTCGCAGTCTTGGATGGACAGGTCATCTATCAGTACAACAAGGATGGAAAGTACACATACTTCACATCTGATCAGATTCTTCATTGGAAAGGCATGGGGAACGGAGTTGTTGGTCTCAGTACGTTTGACTACATGAGAGCAACAACAAACGAAATGAAGAACGCCCAGAAGAACGCCTCAGCGCTTTATGGCAACGGTAACCAGTTGACCGGTATTGTCACGGTTGACAGAGTTATTAAGGGACAGCAGTTGGTTGAACTGCGTGACAGATTCAGAGAGCTGGGAGCCTTCAACGGTGATTCGTGGATCAATTTCCTGCCAGCTGATATGAAATACCAACAGGTTGCAATGTCTGCTGCTGATGCTCAGTTGCTCGAAACACGTCAATTCGGTGTGGAGGAAATTGGGCGCTGGTTTGGCGTCCCTGCTGCGCTGATCAATTCTTCATCCGGCACATCAGGCGCCTCGATTGAGCAGATTGTTGAATCTTTCTATCGGAGCACGATTCACCCGCTGTGTTGTTCAGTCGAACAGGCAATCATGCAGAGAGTTTTTACAGCAGCAGAACGAGCGAAATATGTTGCAGAGTTCAAGATGTCTGCCCTGCTCAGAGCCTCAGTTTCGAGCAGATACGATTCTTACTCCAAGGCACTTCAAAACGGCTTTATGACGCGCAACGAGGTGCGCAAACTCGAAAACCTGCCACCGGTCGAGGGTGCGGATCAGCTCACGGCTCAGAGCAATTTGTGGCCTGTGAACCAGCTCGGTGAGCAACGAGCATCACAAAGTCAGTCGGTGCCGGAAGATCCAATTAAGCAATAAATCGGAGAACAAAATGGAAGTTTCAAAACAGCTGGATTTATCAGATGTTGAATTGAAATTTGATGATCATAGTGAGGCTGGCACATTCTCCGGCTACGCTACGAAATTCAACTCTGTTGACCTGGTAGGTGACACAATTCTCCCAGGAGCATTCACAAAAGCACTTGAAAACATCGGCACTTTGCCGATTTTTTTTAATCACAACAGCTATGACGTTCCCATTGGGAAATATACGAAAGTTGAGCAGAATGCCCGTGGCCTGAAAGTTGAGGGTCAGCTCATTCTCGACATCCCGAAAGCTCAGGATGTTTACTCAGCAATGAAGGCTGGCGTCGTTTCTGGTCTATCGATTGGATTCTCTATCAATGATGATGGCTATGAGGAAAAAGAAGACCGCTCTGGCCTCATCATCAAAGAGATTGCAAAACTTCGTGAGATTTCAATCTGCACATATCCGTGCGAGCCGAAAGCACAAATTACAGCTGTGAAATCTGAAGATGTCGAACAGCTGAAAACAGTACGAGATTTTGAAAGATTCTTGAGGGATTCAGGATTCTCAAAAAGTGTGGCACTGGCGATTGTTTCCAGGGCTAAACAGGTTTTTGCTGATGATCTGAGAGATTCAGAAAAACAGGAAAAACAACATGAATTAGATGCCTTAGAGCGTCTCAACTCCTATCTATAAGAGGAAATCATGGATAAATATGAAGAAGTAATTGAATCCGTCAAGGCCAAAGTCGATGGATTTAAGGCAAACACTGAAAAACACGACACTGAAATCAACGAGCTGAAAGAAAAGCAGGCTCAGATTGATAAACAGGTTCTTGAACTTCAGCAGAAGAGCATCAAAGTTGATTCTCCGAAAGAACAGACTACTGTCGGTGATTCTTTCGTCAAGTCTGATTCCTATCAGTCATTTGCAAAAGGACAGGCCCGTTCTGCTGCATTCGTTTTCAAGGATAAAGCAGCACAGGATCCGATCGCAATTGGCACACTGGCTCCTAAGGATCGCAGACCTGGCGTGCTGGCTGAACCTGATCAGAGCCTTGTCATTGAAGGTCTGATTCCGCACCTGCCAACTTCCGTTACTACGGTTGAATATCTCAAAGAAGGAACGTTCACGAATAACGCTGCATTCGTTGCAGAAGCTGCACAGAAACCGCAATCAACTGATACGTTTGAGCTGATGCAGTCTAACGTTCAGACTATCGCCCACTTCTCGAAAGTGACCCGTCAGTTGATTGACGATTCCGCAACACTTGCAGCATTCATCAATTCCCGCATGGTGTACGGTGTCAACCTCGTTGTTGAACAGCAAATCATTAACGGAAACGGCACTTCTCCGAACCTGAGCGGTTTGATGAAGGATGGCAACTACACTGCACAGGCTTTCACCTACGCTGACTTAGGCGGTGATTCCGGCACTCTGCTTGATCTGTTGCGCTTGTCTATCGCTAAGGTGAACGCTGCTAACTACAGAGCAAACGCCATCTTGCTGAATCCTATGGACTGGGCAAAACTGCAAGGACTTAAAGGCTCCAACAATCAGTACCTGTATGGCGTACCGTCTATCAGCTTCGAGAACATGACCGCATGGGGTGTTCGCGTGGTGACCTCTGCTTCTATGGCTGAAGGCAAATATCTTGTTGGTGACTTCTCTCAGGCTGCCACCATCTATGACCGTATGTCCACAGTGATCGACATCGCTTCACAGAACGAAAATGACTTCATCAAGAATCTGTTCACGATTCGTGCTGAACGCCGTCTTGCACTTGTAGTCGAACATCCGAAAGCCTTGGTTGGTGGCTCTCTGGTTATGCCTACCAAACCTGGCACCTAATCTTAATTGTCGGTTTGGGAGCGGGAAACCGCTCCCATTTTTCTTATGAAAGTAAAAATCACAAAATCTGTTTTAACGGTTGTCGGACGTTTTGAAGCTGGCTCCATCGTTGTTCTTTCCGATGGCACGGCTGAAATGTTGATTCGTGAAGGTTTTGCAGAAGTTCCCAAACCTGGAAAGAAGAAAGTTGATCAGAAACAGGAACCGAAAGAGGAGCTGAATCATGACGAAAATGGCGGTGACGCTCGAGGAGCTGAAACAGCACCTAAGAGTTGAGCATGATGCTGATGATGCACTGATTCAATCCTATGGCCTGGCTGCGACAGAGTTTGCAGAACAAGTCTGTGATCGTGAGATCGTCAAAGATACCGATCCGCGTGCAGTCTGCACGAGCATTGATGATGTTCCAGACAGCATCAAAACGTGGATCAAACTCTATGTGACCGATCTCTACGAGCGCAGGAGCATCACTGAGGGTCAAGATTCAAAGATTCGTCATTACGATCATCTGCTTGACCGATTCATCATCTATGACCGAGTTCTGGAGCACCTATGAACCTGCCAAACGTTGGAGACTTGAGGCACAGAGTTACCTTTGAGCTGAGAAAGTCTGTGCCTAATGATCAGGCGGGATTCTCGAATGTCACAACATCATCATTCACAGTTTGGGGAGACATTCAACCTGTCGGAGCTCAGATTTTCTGGAACACATCACAGATCGGCCAAACTGTTACGCACCGTGTTTTTACACGTTGCATTGATGGCAAAACTCGACCGCAGGACCTCACCAAACTAATCCGCGTTGTCTGCAACGGCCTGAAATACCGTGTTCAACGAGTTTCCGACATTTCCGGAAAAGACCGTTTCACGGTGATAGATGTGCAGCAGGAAGGAGTGGTTCAGTCATGAGCGCAGATTTCCTCGAAGTCCGAACACCTGACGGATTCACGTTTTGGGACTTTGATAAAAAGGTCATTAGGTCTGCACTGCGTGATGTCGGAAAGGATGTCCGAAAAGCAGCCAGGCAGAGAATCAGCAAACGGGCTGTATCGAAACCTGGTGAACCGCCTGGGCGTCAAACAGGTGAAATGCAGCGCTCGATTAAGGCCACAGTATCTCGCAGTGGTCACTCTGTGTGGGTGCGTCCAACTCTCACCAAAAGGATGAGAGAGTTTTATCCGGCATTCGTGGTCTATGGACATCGAGGACCTCGCACTGATTCAGCAAACCAGCAATCAAAGAAACGCAAAGGAAACAAAGTTGCTCAGCCTCGTGAAAACTTCATCGAGGTGGTTGCAGAGGAATACCGGAAGCGTTTTGAGGATCGCATGGAGGATGCTTTTGTTGAGGGAATCAAATCATGATGATCAGAATTTCAGACTACATCCAGGCGATCAGAGAACGATGTCCGAGCTTTAAAGGACGTGTCGCAGGTGCAAGCGCCTGGGCGGTTGATTCTCTAGTCAGGGTTGAGGCGCCTGATCTTCCGGCTGCTTATGTTGTTCTTGAAAATGAACAGGGTGGAGAGTATTCCCTTAATGGCGAGTATCTGCAAAATGTAGATGTTTCGCTTGCCGTCATTGTTCAAGTTGCCAATACGAATAATGAGGAACTGAGAGGCCAGGGAGATTTAGAGCAGATTGACAAGATTCGCGGGGAATTATTCCGCGCCATTTTGTTTTGGAGCCCTGATCCAAAGCACCTAGAAAAACTCGCGTATGACGGTGCAGAGGTCATCTACCTGGATCCAGAGCGGATGGCTTATCGCTTCGACTTCAAAACAATGTACCGCCTGGACTACAGCGATACCTACCAAAAAACACTCTACGAAAGTTATCCGCCATTCAAAGAGAACGATATTGATCTTGAGAAGGACGGAATTTCCGAAAAGGTAAAGATTTTGTTAAATCAATAGGAGTAACAGATGCCTGTCTCTTTTAACACAATTCCATCAGGAAACGGCTTGATGGTCCCTCTGTTTTATGCAGAGGTTGATAACTCTGCTGCATTTACGCCTGGAAACAGCAATGTGGCTCTGTTATTCGGTCAAATGCTTGATTCCGGTACTGCAACAGCGGGCAAACCGGTTGCAGTTTCTTCCGCTGCTATGGCTAAGACGCTGTTTGGCCGTGGTTCCATGCTCGCTCGAATGGTCGAGGCATACCGCAACACTGATGTGCTCGGTGCGCTGTACTGCATCCCGCTTGAAGACGCGAGCACTGCAACAAAAGCATCCGCCAACGTGACAATAACCGGCACTGCTTCTGAATCAGGTACGGTATATCTGTACATCGGTACAGACCTCGTTCGCGTCGGTGTAGCAGCAAAAGACGCTGCAAATACTGTTGCCACCTCTATGGCTTCCGCTATTACAGCCAAAGGTGACCTGCCTGTTACAGCCTCGGCAGAAGCAGGTGTGGTCACGATCACTGCACGCAATGGCGGAACGCTCGGAAACAACATCCTTGTTCGTAAGAATGTCAAAGGCGCCATTGGCGGTGAGATGGACGTTCCTGGACTTGGCGTGGAAATCTCTGCCATGTCTGGCGGTGCAACGGATCCTGATCTTGGCGATGCGCTCAAAGCGATGGGTTCTGATGCGTATGAGTACATCGGCAATCCTTATTGCAGTGCTGATGTCCTGGACGATTTCCAAGATCTGATGAATGACACAAGCGGAAGATGGTCTCCTTACCAGATGCTTTATGGTCATGTAATCACAGCAAAACGCGGTGACTACAACACCCTTCTGACATTTGGAAAAACTCGCAACGATCAGCACATGACGACTTTTGCCCTTGAGCCAAACTTCGGCTCCTGGGATGTGGAAGCTATCGCCAGCGCAGTGGCACGCACTAAGGTGTTCATTGATGCAGATCCGGCACGACCGACCCAAACCGGTTCTCTCATTGGTATCACCGGAGCTCCTACAGGCGAAATGTTCCAGCTGACCGAGCGCAACACGCTCCTTCAAAACGGCATGGCTACTCTTACCGCTGTGGCAGGTGTTGTTCAGATTGAGCGTGAAGTCACGAACTATCGAGTGAACAAATACGGTGAACAGGATCTGAGCTATGTCGATTGTGAAACTCTGTTTACAACTGCATACGTTCTGCGTTATCTGAAAGGTCTGATCACATCCAAATACGGCAGACATAAGCTGGCCAATGACGGAACAAAATTCGGTCCAGGACAGGCGATTGTTACACCTAAGATCATTCGCTCTGAGCTGACAGTTGCTTATGCCAAGTTGGAATATCAGGGCATTGTTGAAAATGCCACGATTTTCGAGCGCTACCTTGTTGTTGAACGTGATACAGACAATGTGAACAGAATCAATGTGCTGTTCCCGCCTGATTACGTCAATCAGCTCAGAATCTTTGCACTTCTCAATCAGTTCAGACTTCAATATCAGGAGGCGTAAAAAATGGCTGAGTTAATTGCTGGCACCTGCTATGTCAAGATTGATGGGCAGGTTTTACTTCTAAAAGGCTCCATGACCGCAACTGCCTCTAATGTCTCACGTGAGGCCATCATCGCGAATGGTCGTGTCAGTGGTCACAAAGAAATTCCAGTTGTTCCTACCATCAGCGGTCAATTCGTTGTTGACAAGAATTTCCCTGTTCAGAAGTTGCAGACAGGAGTTGACATGACAGTTGTCGCAGAATTTGCGAACGGCTGGACTTACACATTGGGCGGTGCTTTCGTAACCGATTCAATTGAAGTCAGTGGTGACAATAGCGATACGACGATCAATTTTGCAGGAGAAACCGGTAAATGGAGCATTTAATCAAACTGAATGAGCCGGTGAAATTCGGTGACACTGAACTGACCGAGCTCCATCTGAAAAGCCCGAAGGGGAAGCTGATTAAACAAATCGGACTCCCCTTTTCTTTTAATCAGGACGGCTCATTTGAGATGCTGACTGATCGCTGTGCGAAGTACATATCTGAGTGCGCCAGCATCCCGATGAGCACGGTGGATGAACTTGGCGCAGAGGATTATCTGCAAATTTGCGCTGAGATCACGGGTTTTTTCGGACAGAGAACGGCCTCTTAAACATATCAATTCAAGAATTAACCGATTGGTTTTTTGATATTGGGTGGGTTTGGCGTATGCCTCCCACCCAAATTCTTGAGATGACGCTAGAGGATGCGTTCCTATTTGATCAACAGTACAGACGCTTGAGAAAGCGGGAAGAGGCACAGAATGGCAAAAGACCTTAGGCTCACAGCGATATTTGCTGTTAGGGATCAGCTCAGTCCCGTAATCAAAAAGCTATCTGACAAATGGGGAAGTTTTAGAAAACTTCTCGAATCTGACAACTTTAAAAAACTAAATAAACAGTTTTTGTTCTTTCGGCGCTCTCTGACTAATGTCACTAATCAGGTCACGAGCGCTGCAAAGAAACTCGCATTACCTCTGACCGCTGCTGCATCCGCTGTCGGATTCTCATTGTCGCAGATGATGAGTAAATTCCTAGACACTGGGGACGCAATCGACAAAGCCAGCATGAGGTTAGGCATCGGAGTCGATAAGCTCCAATCCCTGCAATATGCAGCCAAAATGTCCGGTTCTTCCGCTGAGGATATGAACCAGGCGCTAGGCAAACTCAATGAAAACATTGCCAAAGCAGCCGTGGGGAAAAATAAAGAGCTTGCATCATTGTTCGACAAGCTCGGAATTTCACTCCGTGATGCGAAAGGCAATTTGAGAACTGCTGCCGATGTCCTGCCTGAATTCGCTGACGCTATCCAGCGGAATACGAATTCCAGCGTGCGCGCTCGGATGGCGATTGCTGCTTTTGGCGACGCTGGTCAAAAGCTGATCCCGATGTTGCAGGATGGCTCAAAGGGCTTGGCTGACATGGAAAAGCGGGCCCATGATCTTGGCCTCACCATGTCTCAGGATGATGTAAAAGCAGCTGCTTCCCTTGGAGACAAATTCACAGACTTAGGCAGTGTTTTTGATTCTTTCGGCAACACCATCAGTGCAAAACTTGCACCTGTACTCGGACCGCTTATTGATGACCTAACCGAATTCCTCGCAAAAAACAAAGATGCGTTTGCTGGCCGTCTTTCCGAGGCAGTTTCAAAACTAGCTGACAGCCTGAAAAAAGTCGATTTTGAAAAGCTGGCTAATGAAGCAATGGACTGTTTCCATGCGATTGGCGAGCTATACGACAAAATTGGCGGGTTCGATACGATTCTCAAAGCACTCGCTGCTTTGATGGCAGGCAAGGTGATCATTGCAATCGGATCTTTTGTTGGATCCTTATTAACACTCGGGCAGTCTTTTTTTGCATTAATCCCAATCATCAAGGCTGTCGGAATTGCATTTGTTGCTAATCCTATCGGTGCAGTGATCACAGCGATAGCAGCTGGCGCAGCGCTGATCATCTCCAACTGGGACAAGGTTGGACCATTTTTTACAGCTCTGTGGAACGGCATCACAGGAATTTTCACCAGTGCTGTCAGCAACATTGAAAAGGTCATCTCCGGCTGGGTGGACGGAATCAAAACATTGTGGAGCGGTCTCTTCAATGGCGATATGTCCAAGATCGTCGATGGCTTCTTCAAGATGTTTGATGCGTCATTCAATCTTGTACCTGACAGCTTCAAGAAAATCGGCCCTGATCTTCTAGCCGGTGCGCAAAACATTCTTGGTGATATCGGCAAAAAGTTTCACGACTTTTTTGGTGCATTCGACCTGTCGGATATGCTCCCAGAATCCTTTAAAGATGCTATCGGCTGGCTGAAGGGGAAACTAGGATGGGGCTCAAACGATGACAAGAAACAGGCTCCGAGACCTGCACCAGCACCCGCAGGTGGAGTTTATGGCACTGCTCCTGTGGCAGGAACACAGAAGGTTCAAGGAACAATGAACATTGAAGTGACAGCCAAGAATGGAGCCAGCGCGGAAATCAAACAAACAACCGGCACGAACGGCCTTCAGGTCTTTGGTGATGTTGGATTAGCTGACAGGATGGATCACTAAATGCCCTATTTTTTTGAAAGATTAAGAGCAGCCTCCTTTAAGGGGATCGGCTTCAACGTCCTGTCTGTGTCTAAATCGTTTTTGCGCAGACAGGTATTGCACGAATATCCACAGCGTGATGTTCCGTACCTCGAAGATCTAGGCAAGGGAGCAACACGCTACAGCATGACCGCCTTTCTGTGCGGTAATGATTGTGTTGAAAAAGCGAAACTCTTAGAGAAAGTTCTGCTCACTCCTGGGCCTGGCACTTTCGTGCATCCGTGGGACGGTAATCTCACGGTGAGTGTGTTCGATGCGTCAAGCATTGATTACACGTCTGAAGAACTTGGCTATGTCTCAATATCAGTGACATTCGTTGAAGCGGGAAATCTTGAGTTCCCTGCTTTTTCGTTGGATGCTATCTCTCAGATTCGTGGACTGGCTGACAAATTAGGGCTGTCTGCCGTTGAGGATTTTGCGAGCAAATTCAAAACCACAGCGCTCTATCCGTTTGTTCAAGGAGTAGTTGATGGTTCGATGGTCAACCAGCTCACAGAGCTAGCCAACTCGGAGTTTTCAAAAACATTCGGAATTGCTTCTGACCTGATCGAGCTAGCTCAGACAGGTTCATATCTGCTGACCAGCGCGCCCGAAGACTTCGCAACGTCCTTGAAAGGGATTCTCGGTCTGTCGCAGTACGCGGGTTCAAAACATCGCTGGACAGGAGTTGTCGATCAGCTGGCGAATACCACGAAATCAGACACGTTCAATCAATTCACGACGGCACGTGTCAATGAGGATGCAGTAACGAGTTCTATTGAATCGCTACAGCTCAATGACACGAGCGCAGTTGAGACGCTGACAAGGCGCCTGATTCTTTCACAGGCATTGGGTGCAGCTTCGCTCATCGGCTCTCGTGTTGACATTACCGGATCAGATGACGCGGATCAGGACACGGCAGATATTCAGGCAGCAGAGAACGAAACTTCTGCGACAACTGAAAACAATGTCACTGTTTCTGTTGATGAGTTGGTTGCCACTCGTGACAACCTGTTGTCTGTGATCGACAACGAGCTTAGAAACCCACGGACTACGGATGAGATTTTTGTCCAGTTGTTGGAGGCTCGATCCGCCGTGTTCATCAGTCTGACCCAAAAGGCAGAGGGATTGAGCCGTCTCATTGAGGCGGTCATTCCACAGAATGAATCCTCAGTTGTCATCGCTTACGACTACTACAACGATGCGAACAGAGAGAAAGAGATTGTGATCAGAAACAAGATCGCACACTCTGCGTTCTGTCCTAATGACTTGAAATTGTTGAGCAAATGAAAACTACTACTGACAAAAACAAAATCACTCTGCGAGTGGACGGGCAGATATACGAGGGCTGGAAATCCGCCAGGGTGGAAACCTCTATCGACCAAATTTGCAGAGCTTTTGTTTTGTCTGTAACCGACAATTTCCCAGGAAATAAGAGCTTCACCAGGCTTAAACCTGGGCAACTTGTTGAGCTCTATGTTGGTGATGAAAAGGTCTGCACGGGCTACATCACCAGCACGCCGATCAGCTATGACGCCCAGAGCGTAAATGTGCAGGTGCAAGGAAAATCCAGGACAGTTGATCTTGTGGATTGCTGCTCTCCCTGGTCTGCTATCGCCCAGCAGAGTTCTGGCGGTGGACAGGCTCAGAGCACCGATGAATGGGCGGACGTAAAAGGCAAATCGCATTCAACGCCTAAGGCAAAACCTGTCAAGCCGTCCAAACGCGCTAATCTGTCCTGGCACAACCAGACAGTTGAAAAAATCATCGCTGATCTCTGCGAGCCGTTTGGCATATCGGTTCATTGTGAAACTACCCTTGCATCAAAACATACCAACTTCACAGTGAATCCTGGTGAAAAAGTTGTTGAATCAATCAACCGCCTACTTACAAAAGACAACCTAGTGGTTACGGATGACGAATTCGGAAACCTCGTGATTGTTGAGGTTGGGAGCGCTGGCAAGTGTTTTGACAGGTTGAAAGTCGGTCAGAACGTCTTAACTGGATCATCCAACTGGGACGCCTCCAAAATTTTCAGTGTGTATGCAGTTTTAGGACAGCACAAAGGGTCTGACCTCGAATTTGGAAAACAGGTTTCTCAAGATAAAGGAATCGCCTACGACAACAGAATTGGACGCTATCGGCTCCTTGTCATTAAAGATACAGGACAGAGCTCCAACTCTTTGAACGAAAGTCGTGCGCAGTTTGAAAAAGATTTTCGTCATGCTGACATGATGCGCTCACAGCACAATGTTCAGGGCTGGCGCCAAAGCAATGGCGCGCTATGGCGTCCGAATTCCCTTGTTGAATTAGAAGATCCAATCCTGCAAATAAGCGGGCAATTCCTCATCAACAAAATTGTTCTAAATCTTAATCAGAGCGGTTCGATAACAGAGATTGAGACCATCAGCCAGGACGCATATCAGCGTGCCGGATACAAACAACCAACAGCAGGAGCATCAGGTTCAGCATCAGCGCCAAAAGCTGATGAGTGGGCTGATGTCAAAGGCAAATGAGAAACGTATTCGCTCAAATACAGGACATGATCGCCCGTGGGTTCGTGCGCCTGTCATATGCCAGCAAAAAGATGCGAGAACTGCAATGTGAGTTCCTGGCTGGCGAGGTTCGAGACCAACTCGAACACGTGGAACCATACGGATTCACATCCGAGCCTCTCGCAGACGGTAAACCTGAGGCATTCGCCCTGTTCTTCGATGGCAATCGCTCGAACGGCATTGTGTTCTGTGTCGCAGATAGACGCTATCGCCTCACGAACATGAGTGCTGGCGAAGTCGCGATCTATGACGATCAAGGGCAACAGGTCTATTTCAAGCGTGATCAGCTGCTCATCTCGACACCTAAAAAACTTGTTGCCTCGGTCGGTGGAACCACGACATTAAACAGCTCAGGAGCCGTGGACATCACGGCACCTCAGACAAATATTCATGGCCCTTTGACAGTCGATGGCTTGATCACAGGTAAGGGTGGATTACAGATCTCTGGCGGAAGTGGAGCCAAAGTTGATGGCTCCCTCACTACGACAGGAGATGTCACTGCTGCTGGGGTCTCTTTGGACAACCACACACACAATCACGGACCTGCACCAGACAGATAAAAGGAGGCGTCATGGAGTGCTTGATCAACGGACAAAAAGTTGACATTACCGAGTATCAGCCTGACCCATTGGTTCAGGCTGTTCTTATAAGTCTCTTCTCCTGGCGCCGATCAAACGATGATGACGGGGTACAGATTCCGTACCGACAAGGATGGTGGGGAGATACATTTTCAACGATAAGCGGTGACCAAATCGGTTCCCGTCTTTGGTTATTACAGCGCGAAAAACTGACCCGCGAAACAGTCGCACTGGCGAAAGCATACGCGGAAGAAAGTCTGCAATGGATGATTGATGACGCCCTCGCCGTCCAGATCAACGTGGAAGCCTGGCGGGATGATGGCCGTCTGAATATGACCATCGACATCGTGCAGCCAGGAGACAAGCGCAGTGTCGAGGCTCGTTTCCAGGATCTTTGGAGTTTAGTAAATGCCATTCAATAGACCAACGCTTACAGAGATTATTGATCGTGTTCGCTCGGACGCTGAGAGCCGATATGGTCAACGCGTTCCTAGGCGCTCACTCATCAATGTGATGTCCCTTGTGTGTGCCTCTGCCGTCCATTCGCTGTATGGGTACATCGAGTTTGTCTCAAAACAGATTTTTGCGACCTCAGCAGAGGGCAAATATTTAGAGCGTCGTGCATCGGAATACGGGATCTACAGAAAACAGGCTACGAACGCTCAGGGCACTGTGACATTCAGCGGTTCAGGTTCTGTTCCTGTGGGAACAACTCTCCAAACTGCTGATGAGATCATTTTTGAGACTACGACAGAGACAGATTCCAGACTAGTTGCCTCCATCCAGGCCGTGAATCCTGGCGCAAATGGAAACCTGCAATCCGGCACTGTTCTGACCCTCGTCTCTCCTATCGCAGGAATTGAATCAGAAGCAACTTCCGGTGAAGTCTCTGGCGGAACTGACATCGAGGGAGATGAAAGCCTCCGAGAACGTCTGCTGTTCAGAATGCAAAACCCGCCGAAAGCTGGCACGAAAACAGATTATGTGGCGTGGGCGAAAGAGGTCTCAGGAGTAACACGGGCTTGGTGCTATCCGTTGGAGCTTGGCCCTGGTCATGTCACTGTGAGGTTTATGACGGATGGCCTCACGGACAACGGAATCCCTACTGCTTTAATGGTCGAGCGCGTCAAGGCACACATTGAAACGCTGATGCCCGTGACAACGATCCTGACCGTTGTCGCACCTGTCGCGAAAAACCTGGACATGACACTCGACATAACACCTGATAACGCAGAGATTCGGACGAAAGTCGCCAGCGCAGTGAAACAAATCATCCAGACCGAGGCAGAACCGGCAACAAAAGTCCTTCTCACTTCGCTAGATCGAGCAGTCGGAAGCGTTGAGGAAATCGTTTCTTATCGAATCGTTTCTCCTGCGGATGACGTGCCAGCTGGCACAGGTGAAATCCTAGTTCCTGGAACAATTACTTACGTATGAGGCAGTTATGTACTCAGTTAATGACTACGACCAGGCGCTGTCACGCCTACTGCCTCGCGGTCCAATTTGGCAACGAACGCCAGGCAGTCTCCTGGACAGCATTCTTCATGCGATTGCTGCAGAGTTCGCCAGGGTGGACGCTCAGGCGGATCACATGATTGAAGAATCCGATCCGAGAACGTCTTTCAACCTGTTGGAAAACTGGTTCACGGATTGGGGAATACCGTCACCATGTCTTGCAGCTCTCGCGGATCCCACGCTAGAGGAAAAGCGACGAGAGCTAATCACAAAAATCACATCGAGCCGTTCTTTAACGGCTCGTTTTTTTATGGACGTTGCGGAAAGCCTTGGCTATGAAGCAACGATTGAGACCTTCGAGGCTTTCACCGTCAAAGACCGCGTGAACAAAGGACTGTATGGGCTCGATTGGAATACGGCCTATGCGATGGCCATCAAAGTCAAAGAAAACTCAGCTCAAAAACTTTTCAACGTCACCTGGACAGCAGATCAGCCATTAGCCGTCTGGGGAGACCGTCTTTTTGAATGTCTTATGCGCGAGCTAGTCCCAGCGCACGTCACAGCAATTTTTGAATACGAGGGAGCTTAAAAAATGAGCACGACTTATGCGATGAAATGGACCGCCAATGCTATCCAAACCGTTCCTAATCTTTCTGATTTAGTTTCTTCCGGTTATCCGACAAATGGCGACCCGTCCAAAGGTATCGCTCCGACCTTGCCAGGTGCAGCTTGGTTCCATTGGGTGTCTCAGACGCTCGGTTGCGCGATTCAGGGCAACGACCTCACGATTGATCAGACCAAAACGGATCAGCTCCTGAGTGCTATGAAAAACCTCGGAAAAACAGTTGTGCCAATCGGTACAGTCGTTTTTTATTTGGGCACAACTATTCCAGACGGTTATCTGTTGTGTAACGGTGCAAGCCTTCTCAGGACAGAGTATCCAGAACTTTTCGAAGTCCTGGGGACTAAGTGTGGCAGTGTTGATTCAGCACATTTCACACTTCCGGATACGCATCATCGGTTCCTCGAAGGAACCACAACGCTTTCGGAAGTCGGCAGCTATATTGCTGCTGGGTTACCGAATATCGTGGGTTCGTTTTTCTCTGTAGGCAGTGCGGCAGGAGGATGTTTTACATCAGGAGCGAGTTCATTCTTTGTTGAAGAAGGCACTGTTTACGGCGCCTACAAGAAAACATTTGCCGCCTCAAACAGCTCAAGCATCTATAAAGATGACGTTACAACGGTCAGGCCCGATTCTCTAAGAATGCTCGCGCTAGTAAGAGCGTATTAAAAACATTCCGAGAATAGAGGCCGTTTGAACTGTTGAAACATCATCTCGATAAATCCCGCATGATGACGATGCGTTAAAACTCAGATAACAGTAAGCCGTCGGCGTCGTGCCCGTTGCTTGAACTTGTCCTTGACCGTCAATGTCAAAGGCTCCGGTTCCCTCCATCGTATTGATGTACGGGATTGTTCCGGTACTACCCTGTATATTCGGGAATTTTCTGCGGTGCTCCTGGCGCCCCGTCCAGACTGGGCGGAGCGCTGTTTTACTGCTGTGCCTAGCACACTGCAAAAAAAGCAGATTTTCAGGCTGAAACCTCCGATTTATCAGGGTTCTGGCTCAAAACCTGAGCACAACGAGCACAGGTTTGAATATATGCGTGCCAGCCCAGGAGGATTTTTGAGCGTGATGCGAAATAATCGCCTCGTTGGTAGGCTCGAACCACCTGCGATCCGGTTACGTGAGCTAAGCACGCCTCAGCAACTTCTAGCGGGACATCGTTATCAGCGAACCAGGTGCGACCGATAGAGCGGAGGCCATGTGCCACCAGTCGGTTTTTAAACTCAGGCTGTGAGTGCAGCCACTTGGCGAGTGCTTGACCGGATATGTGTTTATTCGGCCTTGTTCCTGGAAACAAAAAAGGGGATCGCTTGTTTTTCCTGATCGTTTTCGCCTCCTGGATCAATGCGATCAGATACGGTGTCAATGGGATTCTATGAACCCGCTTCATTTTCATGAATTCCGCTGGGATCGTGATGGCTTCCTCGTTGATCCACTCTAACCGGATGGAAACAACCTCACCAGGTCGGAGCAAAGTAGCCAGAGAGAAGTAAAACAAAACTTTGTATTTTGGAGGTGCCAGTGCTTCGATCTGTGAGATAACGATTGGCAGTTCTTTCCAGTCAACCGAGGCCATGTGATGTACTTCCGGCACTGCAAACACCTTTGTGATTTTCGCCAGTGGGTTGGATGGCAGGTAACCTGCATTAACAGCCATGTCAAAAATCTCCCTGGTGCGCATTAGCAGACGTTTGACAGTTGACTGTTTGCCAGCCTGTTCTATCGGCTCCATGAGTTTGATCAAAATTGGCGGTGTGATTGTGTCCAGCTGTCTGCTGCCGATTTTTGAGATGACATATTTTTCTAGTCTCAGCTTTTCATCGCGATAGCTGATGATTCTGCCTTTCTTTTTGGAACACCAAAACTTAAAGGCATCTCGAACCGTGTAAGAACCCGAAGGTTCGAGTTCAAGTTCTTTTTTCTTCCGCCTGGCTGTTGCTCGTGCTTGCATTAGTGACAGCTCAGGCCAGTGACCCAGAGTGATGTCAACGATTCGTCCGTTTTGAAACACTCTGAGCACCCATGATTTAACACCCGACTTTTGGATTCGGAGCGCTAATCCATCGGAATCGGTCACTTGATAGCGCCTCTCTTTCGGCCTTAGAGCCTTGATTACTTTGGAGTTCAGCATGACAGCACCTGTTGAGAAAAAAGTTGAAGATTCTGTGAAAACTGTCTATTCATACGATGAAGATGGATTTTTCGCAGATACACACATCGCCCAAATTAACCCCAAAAATCCAAAACAATGGCTCATGCCCGCTCGCGTTACGACCGTAAAGCCAGCGCTCACACCGAAAGTTTTCTACAAGATCAAAGACGCCACGGATGTAAATTCTGATTGGGACGCCGTTCCCTATCCTGCAAGTGCAGAAGATTTTGTTGGTGTCAAGATTTCTCATCAGTCTCGAACAATGCACAACAACATTCTCAGAACACTGCTGACATCATTTGTCCAGGCTGACCCTGAGCATTATCGAGAAGTTGCAGTCAACGATAAGGATGGAAATAAAGTCGCCACGACAGTAGAAAAAATCCCTGAACCGACACCGGAGGAACTGAAGGAACGCAAAGCAGCAGAAGTCCGATCTCAGCGCGACTACTTGCTGAACAAGACGGATTACCTAGTTTCTGGTGACTATCCCATCAGCGCTGAGGATCTGGCCAAGGTCAAGGCCTACCGCCAGGAACTGCGTGACCTGCCTGAACAGGAGGGATTCCCTGAAACTGTTGAATGGCCTACCGAGCCGAAAGTCACAGTTATCCGTGAATAATTTTTCTGCCAGGTGCAGTCATGTGGAATTCATTATTAGAGCGCCTGGGGAACTTTGAGCCTGGAATCATCAAAAACGCTTTACTAGCGATAGCCGGTTTTTTCACTGGATTGGTGTCAACCATCATGGGAGAACATCAATCATTTTTTTACTGGCTGTTTGGTTTTGTTGTTTTTGACTACCTCACGGGAATGCTGGCAGCAGCCAGAACCAGAACATTATCCAGCCGTGTCGGTTTGATCGGCGTTTTTAGAAAACTCGTGATTCTGCTGATCGCAATCGGATTTCATGGAATTGACCAAATTTTCCAGGAACCCTGGATCGGCACAGGAGCATGTGGTGCTCTCTCTCTCAATGAGTTGATCTCGATTCTTGAAAACCTAGAGCGCGGTGGGCTTGGCTCGATTATTCCTAGACATATCAGACAAATGCTTGATGTTGTCAAAACACAAGAAGAACAAAAATTGAAGCATAAGGTCGGACTAGAGGAAAAAAACAATGAATGATGAAAAATTGAACTTCTCGCAGTGGAATCCGACTACTGCTGCTCCATTTCTCAAAGAGAAAGAAGGATTAAGGCTTAGGGCCTACAAAGACATCGGAGGAGTGTGGACCATCGGATATGGCCACACGGGAGGCGTTCATGCAGGCCAGGTCATCGATCTGAAAACTGCAAACAGAATCCTCCTAGATGACATCCAGAACATAGCTGAGGAACTGGCGCCTCATATCCATGTTCCGGTTACACAGGGACAGTTTGTGGCGCTTATCTCTCTGGCTTTCAATGTCGGTGCTCCTGCCGTCATCCGATCCAGAATGCTCAGATACTTCAACTCGGGCAACATGGAAAAAATGAGCATTGAGTTCCTTGACTTCAATCGCGTGAACCGTGTTCCTAATGACACTTTGACAAAACGCAGACAATCGGAGCTTGATCTAATGTGAACCCGTTCTATCTTTTGAAACTAGGCGCTGGTGTCATTGTGGTCATCGGCGCTTATTTTTTTGGACTGTCGCAGGGCCACGATTCTGAACAACTGAAATCAGCTCAGAAACAGGTGCGAGAACTAACTGAAACGATTCAACGATATGAAACTAAACAGAAAGAGCAAACAATCGCGCTGGCTGAGTTGCGTGTCTCTGAATCTGCTGCTCGTGCTGACAGTGACCGGATGCGCGACAGAATCCACGACCTTGAGAAACGAGCCAAAACCGCTACAGCTAGAGACACAGTTCGATGTCTCCAGCTGGGAGCAGAATGTCGAGAGCTTCTCCAACAGGCTAGAGGAGCTCTTAACTACTGTAGAAAAGCGTTACAGTAACCAGAAGGAGGTGAAAAAATGACTGAACTAGAAAAACTCGGTATCACAAACAGCGAGAGAACGAAGTGTGAAGTCTGGACCCGCGTGATGGGCTACCATCGCCCAGTCGATTCATTTAATATCGGGAAACAGGGAGAAGTGGCCGAGCGGAAATATTTTGACGAGCGCAAATGTGTTTGCCGCAAATAAATAGTGCCTTTCGGCTTTTACGCAACAACTGAAAATTTCCGTTAAAACCATCAAAAATTTCCGTTTTACATCCATATAACGAAAATATAACGGAACCGTTAAAGCTATCTAATTGAATAGTATTGAAAATGTGGTGCCAGTCCCGGGCACCAGACCTAATTCCTAAGACCTCGTCGATGTACGAGGTTTTTCTTTATCTGCCGGCTGTTCGGAGTGATCATTCCGTTTTGTCCTACGCCTCAGAGTCGATATAACTCCTTTTGAAAATTCCCAGCAGAAATTCAAATTTTCGATTTAAAAAACGAAAAGGCCTGAATCTGCAAAGGCAGAAAATCAGGTCTTTCTTGCGAGGCTTAGCTTGTTGAGTCGTCGCTCGCCGCTATGGTTTGGAGGCTTAAATTAAACGCCTACTGTTCAATCCACTTTCTAATCTCTGCTTGGGATCCCGGCAAACGAAGGCCGACCTTCCAATTCAGATCCGGGAACTCCTTCGTAAGACTTGCATCTGCTTCACTGACGGGGCTGGAATAAGAAGAGCAGAAGGGATAAAGTGTTTTGCCCTTGAGCTGATCATGGTAAGTCGTTAAGAACGAGCGAATGATGGCCGGTTCTTCGTGCCACCAAATCGGAAAACCGATGAACACGGTGTCTAAGGAAGAGATGTCAACGCCGAAGGGTTTGACGCGAGGCAACAGCGAATGATCTTTATGTTCTCTTGTGCAGCGCGCATCGGGATGGGTCCAGTCTATGTCATCTACGGTGTAGGGAGGTTCTGCATGGAGTCTGACGAGTGGGGCACCGGTCGCTTCAGCAACTTCTTTAGCGGCAAGTTCGGTGTTTCCTGACATGGTGAAGTAAAAAATAGCAGCTTTCATGACTGTTCCTCTAAAAATGACGTTAGTAATCTACTATTGGTACCGAACTCCCAAAATTTCCTGCGTCTCGTTCTAGGCGAACCGACTTCACATGGATAAAAATAGGCAAAGGAACCGTCTTTTTGTGCCAAAGGCGTAGCCGGCAGAAACATTTCTTAAGCCGAGGCTTTGCCGTTAGAATCCCTCCATTAACAAATCCAGGCGGCAATACAGCCGTTGTTTGACCTAACTTCAATTTTCCAAGCGGTGTTTCTGTGCTTTTTCGTTATTGCGTCCCTAAGGCTGTTTCGTCCACCGAGTTTTATCCGATTCCCTATTACGAATCGGTTTATCTGGAAAACCAATGCTTCACGATCGAGGCCGATAACCAATATCAAGCGGACGAAAAAGCTTATCGGTTTCTCGCCAACCTGCAAAAGAAACATGATTTAGCTTACGAGAAGCTTTTGGATGAACAGGGCATTCGCTTTCGTAAAAGAGAGGAAATCATTGAGCGTCGTCTGATTTATCTGAGAGATCTGCGAAGGCCGGGAGATCCGGATAGTTTCGGAAGCCAAAAGGATCCGAAAGTTTGAAATGAGTATCGGCTCAACGACTACTATCGAGAAACAGAGCTTCCTGAAAACTTCCAAGTCTCAGGCTATCGCTATGAACAGAATCCGTCGGGTGGCCACTACCGTTTCTTCAGGCAGTTAACGGATCATCAGTTTGCCTACGGTCTGGTCTTTCTTTTGATTATTGTTTTGTTAATTCTGCTTCTTCCTCAGTTCCGCGGACTCGGAATGCTGGATGTGCTTAATTTAGATTGATATTTTTAGTACCCGACGGCCGAAATCAAATATCTCCACTCTGAGCGATCCTAGGACTTTGTTAGCAGCCTCAACAATTACAATCCAGCATAAATAGGATCAACATTAATTAGTTGAGGCTCAAAATTACTACGAAGAACAAAACCACCCAGAAGTCTGCGTTGACTTCTGCTAAGCCGCAGCGTGCCACCCCGGCTGCCGGAGTGGAAGCCGCTGAAAAGGCAATTGAACGGGAATTGAGGACGGCCGGGTTCCCGATGGAAATGGACGACCTGAAAGAGTATGTGATGCTTTCCCATAAAGGCATCTCTTCTGAGGTTTTTGATCGCGCTTTCAATAAATTAAAAGAGGCAGGAAGAATCTTTACGAATCGAGAAGACATCGTTCTTCTGACTTCCTCCGCCAAACTTCATACTGGGGTGGTGCAGGGGCACCGCGACGGATTCGGATTCCTGATTTGCGAAGAAGACGGTCCTGATATGTACATTCCTCCGGAAGAAATGACGAAAGTTCTTCCCGGAGACATTGTGGTCGCAAGAGAAGCAGGAACCGACTACAGAGGTCGAGGTTTAGCCGATATCGTCGAACTCGCCGACCGCAAGTTAAAACGCATTGTCGGCCGCTTTGAACTGAGACGCGGCGTCGGAATTGTGGTGCCTGAAGACGCAAGAATCTGCAAAACGATCTTAATTGCACCGGGCCGCTCTTTAGGCGCAACACCTTCTCAGATCGTCGTGGTCGAACTTGAAGATAAAGGCCTTCTCACCAATAGTCCAGTCGGCCATGTGGTCGAGATTTTGGGAACCATCGACGAGCCGGGAATGGAGACGGAAATCGCGGTTCGTAAGTTCGATCTTCCTTACAAGTTCTCCGAGGAAACAAAGAAAGAAATTAAGCGTTTCTCTGACTCTGTAACGAAGTCCGATCTTCGAGACAGAGTAGACCTTCGTGATATTCCGTTTGTGACGATCGACGGCGCCGATGCAAAAGACTTCGACGATGCGGTTTACTGCCTGCCTTTGGAAGACGGCAAATTCCGTCTGCTCGTAGCCATTGCCGATGTTTCTCATTACGTTAAACCCGGTTGCGCCATTGATAAAGATGCTCAGTTAAGAACAACGAGTGTCTACTTCCCGAGACGCGTTATCCCGATGCTGCCGGAAGAGCTTTCTAATGGCTTGTGTTCTTTGAATCCACAGGTTGACCGCTGCACCATGGTGTGTGACGCAATCATCGGCGCCAACGGATTGGTAGAAGCCTACCAGTTCTATCCTGCCGTGATTCGTTCGGCCGCACGACTGATTTATGACAATGTCTGGGCCGCACTCTGCAATCCTAATGGTCCTGAAGCCAAGGTCATGGAACACGTGCTCGGCAACGTTCAGGATCTCTATGATCTCTACAAGAACCTGATCAAGAGCCGTGAACTGCGCGGCGCGATGGATTTTGAGACGGTTGAAACTTATATTGTTGCCAATGAGCAGGGCAAGATCGAACAGATTCTGCCGCGCGAACGCAATGATGCCCATCGTCTTATCGAAGAAATGATGCTGGTAGCAAACACCTGTGCAGCTGACTTCCTGCAGAAGAATAAAGCTCCGTGCCTCTACCGTGTTCATGAACCGCCCAGTCAGGATCGTTTGGAAAAAGCCAGAGCAACTTTGGCGCCGTTCGGCGTGACGCTGCCCGGCGGAGATTCTCCCACTCCGGGAGACTATGCCAAGGTGCTGGAATCAATCGCTGATCGACCGGACAAAGCGATGATTCAGACGATTTTGCTGCGTTCCATGCAGCAGGCCGTCTACAGCCCGCATAACGTTGGTCACTTCGGCCTAGCTTATGACGCTTATACACACTTCACCTCACCGATTCGCCGTTATCCTGACTTGCTGGTGCATCGCGCCATTCGAGGTATCTTACGGCGCCGGAAATACGTGCCGAAGATTTTGGTTGAACCCAATGAGGCCGAGGTTCCTGTTCAGACAAGAGAAATCATCTGCAAGGCGAAACCCGACGACAAGAAGAAGGTTGCGCATATCGACTTGTGGGAAAAGCTCGGGTTGCTTTGTTCTGCTCATGAACGCCGTGCCGATGAAGCCAGTTACGATGTAATGGCTTGGCTGAAATGCAATTACATGCAGAAGAAACTTGGTCAGGTTTTTAAAGGCGTGATTTCAGGCGTCAGCCCCTTTGCAATTTTCGTTACGCTTGAAGACTTGTATGTCGAAGGCGCGATCCATATTTCCGGCCTCGGTGACGATTACTTCGTCTTTGATGACAAGTCCAATGAAATTTACGGCGAAGACTCCGGCTTGCGTTATCGCCTGGGCGACGAGCTCACGGTTAAGGTTGCCCGCTGTGATCTCGACGCAAGAAGAATAGAATTCGCTTTGGTTTCGAAGAATCGTCAAAGCAGACCGAAGACCGAAGCCAAAAGGAAAACCGTAAAATCTTCTGCCGCGCCGCGTAAGCCGGCAGCGAGAAAAACAAAGAAAGCACCTTCTGCTCCTAAAAAACGCTCATGAAAAAAGAAGATACAGTCCTAGCCGGCTTCCACGCCGTGTCCTCGAGAATGAAACGCGATCCTTCGTCGATTCGCATCGTCTACTATGATCCGAAACGTCGTGATCAACGTATGCGCCGGATGATTGAAGAGATAGAAAAGGCCGGCATTCGTTTAATGCAGGCCGACAACAATCGCCTGGACGGCTTTTCTCATGAAGTTCCGCATCAGGGCTTGATCGCTCTTGCTGCTCCGATAGATATCGGAATGTCTTTCGATACATTGATGGATAATCTGGCCGGTAATCCGCTTCTGCTGCTTTTGGACGGCGTGACCGATCCGCGCAATTTCGGCGCCTGCCTGCGTGTCGCAGATGCAGCCGGAGTATCTGCCGTGATCACGCCGAAAGATCGCTCCGCAACATTGACGGCAGCGGCTGTGAAAGCCAGTGCCGGTGCATCTGAAACCGTTCCGATTGTGCGGGTCACGAATTTGGCCGGTTCGATTGTGGAGCTCGTTGACGCTGGAGTTCCGATCATCGGCACAGCTGGCGAAGCCCAAAAGACTATTTATGAATTCGATCAAAAGGGCGCTTTCGGCTGGGTACTCGGCGCCGAAGGCGACGGTCTGCGTCAGCTGACCCGCCGCCGCTGCAGTGATTTGGCCAAGATTCCGATGCTGGGAACGGTGGAAAGCCTGAATGTTTCCGTTGCCGCGGGTATCTGTTTGTTTGAAACCGTGCGCCAGCGTACGGTTGGCTGATCAGAATCCGCCTTAAGCGGAATCTGAAGCTCTCAAAATCCGAGGTCGTTCAAACTACGGCCTCGATTTTTTTGAGCTGCTGCAAGTCCTTGTCTATGAGTTCCGGCACGGGGTCCAATCTGATGTGAAAAGCAGCTTCTCCACGAACGGGAGAGTGATTCAATGTGTTTGCTGCAGCGGTCAATGGACGTCGAGAGAATATTTTTGTCCTTAGGAGAACTCTGGGAAGACTCAGTTATTAGGAAATTTCTAATAAGTCGCTTCGAACATTAAAAACACAACCCCTAAGTTTGGCAGATTCTGATTGACCTTCTGGGCGGCAACGCCCATGAGGTCTATATTTTGGCCCTTTGCTTATTTATTTGTAGATATGTAGTAGATATGTTATAATTGAACTCAATATTTGAGGTGGTCTATGTATGTCTCTACTTGCAAAGGCGGAGCCACCGGGCAATACACTTA
>CEAX01025954.1_pt1 | contig 47297 bp, 29 predicted proteins | sample 554721 | NCBI WGS metagenome assembly CEAX01 (sample SAMEA3182098, study PRJEB8094) | gut metagenome | biome: human; feature: gut; material: Stool; isolation source: human stools | place: Canada | collected 2012-05-30 | reverse complement strand
CCAGCCACGGCTTTCCGGCGAGGATCGCCGTGTCGCGGGGCGAAAGCCACAGGTCGATTCCTTCGTAACGCACGATGGCCGATCCTGCGTCGAAGGCGACGAGCTGCGTTTCGATGAAGGATTCGGGGGCGATACGGAGCGATTTCCACGGATCGGGGATCAGGGTGCGATGGTCGAACAGCAGGCAGCCGCGTTTGAAATCGTAGGCCGCGGCCTGCGCCTCCAGACGCTCGCCGGGTGCGAGGCGCGAGGTTTCCGGCGCACTCCATGTGGCGCGTTCGAAGGAGAGCATGCCGCGGATGCCGCCGGCGGTTTCGACCCGGTACCCGGCCCGTTCCCTACCGAGGACGGTGATGTCGAATCGTTGGCCGACCATCCGGCGGCAGTCCTCCCGGTCGGGCGAACCGACGTAGAGGCGCTGGTTGCGGCGGTCGATGCCCTCGATGCGTACGCGGCGTAGCTCTCCCGGGTGGAAGAGCGCGTCGGGCTGCACGTTGCCGCAGGCTCCGGCGACGAACGTGCGGGCCATTTCGCGGGAGCAGACGCCCAGCCGGCCCCCGACATCGAAACGCACCTCTGACGCCGTGGCTTCCACGACTTTCGCCTCCGCCACGTCGCCTTCGGCGATCGGAACGCTCCACGGATCGGGCAGCACGGCCTTGCGGCTGAACTGGGCCACCCGCTTCGTGCGGTTGATGAAAATGAGCTGCGCCTCGATCCGCTCGCCTTCGGCGAATGCGCCTTCGGCGCTCGGCGGGGTGATCCACCCGATGCGTTCGCGGGGTATCTCGCCGATGATTCCGTCCAGGACGACCATGACGGCCATGCGGTCGGTCCGCAGTACCGTCACTTCATACTTCGTGCCGACTCGGTAGTTTACCCCGTTCCATGGGGATTCGGTGCCGCCGGTTCCGCTCAGGAACAGAACCCGGGCTTCGGGGTCGAACTTCACGAGCTGGACCCGGAGCCGGTCGCCGGTCCTGTAACGGTTCATTCCGCTCTGGAAATTGAACCACGAGACATTGTATTTCAGCACCTCGCCCACGATGCCGTCGGCATTTACGAGCAGGTTGCCGTTCGGCAGCACCGCCGCGACGGTTCCCTCCGTCGTGTCGCCCTCCCGGTGGGGGTAGGCCGGCCAGGGGTCTTCGAGCAGTGCCTTGCGGCTGAAGACCAGCTCGCCGCTCGCCGCGTCGGCCCGCAGGACGAGCGCTTCGACCTGCATGCCCGGGCGGTAGGCCGAGCGGTCGACGATCCGGGACGAATTCCAGTCGAGTTCGTCGTTCGGGATATAGCCGATCACGTCGCGGTGCGTCACGATCATCCGGTCGGGGCGTATCTCCGCGATGACCGGGTAGCAGCGGTCGCCTTCGCGCAGGCCGGCCTGCGCCCAGAGGGACTCCCTGTCGTAGAGCAGGCGGACCCGGCGGACGCCGTCACGCTCTTCGGCGCGTACGCGGACCCGGCTGCCGTGGCGGAGCAGGCACCCGGTGACGTAATCGGGCATTTCGGGCCGCTCCAGTTCGATTTCGATCAGCCGTTCCTGCTGCAAGGCCCACAGTTTGCCCGCCCCGGCGGCGTGGGCCACCACCTGAAGGTCGTATTCGGTCCCCGGTTCGAGACTGTCCGGAACGGTGTCGCAGTCCGTGGTGAAACACTCCAGCACAGCCTCCGACGGAGAGAAACGCGAGACGAACGCCTCGACCGTTTCGCCCGCCTCGGGCCGGCGGGCGGTGTAGGGTTTCAGAATGCCGAAAACCCGGTCGTAGCCGATCCGGATTTCGTCCTCCCGCACGTCGCACACCTGCACCCGGATGCGCTTCCCTTCGGCAATGCCGGAGAGGGAGTCCCAGGGGTTGACCGGCGGCTGCGCCAGCCGGAAAAAGGTCTTTCCGTCCGACCGTCCGACCCGTACGGCGATCCGCTCGCCGTGCGAGAAGGCGATGTTGCGGGCCATCGGGAAGGAGTAACTGCCGACGGGAAGGAACCCGAACACCTCGCCGGCCCGCCAGAGTATGATCCCGGCCTGCCCGTCCTCGAAGAGGACCTCGGCGTCGAGCGTCAGACCCTCGTCGAGAGCCTGGATACGGTCGGCGATCAGACTTTTGAACTGGAATTTCGGATCGCCGTGCTCGAAAAAGCCGCAGACGCGCACCTCGGTCTCGAGCGAGTGTTCCCGGAGGTAGTTGTTCAGCGAGTAGGGCAGCTCCTGCGGGTGGAGGTGGAACGAGCAGGAGCGTTGGTCGATCGTGGTTCGGATCTCGGTCGTGGCCGGGATTTCCGTCGGGGTGATTTCGCAGCGGAGGATATCGCCTTCCGCCAGCCCGTAATCGACCGTTTTGTCGAGCAGCTCGAACAGGAAATGGCGCTGCTTGTCGTTGCGTCTGATCATCTTCACCCGCAACGGCTGGTTCGGGAGGTAGACCCCGTTGCGGATGCGTTCCACGCAGTTGGGGATCGAGTTCCTGTCGACGGTGTGGACCTCGCCGCGATAGCGTACGGAGAGTCCGTTGCGGGTGACGTTGTTGACATGGACCGTGACCGTGTCCCCGACATCGAGCGTCAGCGAGTCGAAGGCGACCGGGGCGTCGTCCGTTACGGGGTCGAACGTGTACCGGAGCCGGCCCGACTGCTCGTCGCGGGTTTTCGAAAGGAGCTTCGCCCGGATTTTCATGCCGCGGCGGTAGGCGGCGGCGATCTCGCCGCTGCGGAAACGCTCGTCGTAGTTCGGAAGCGACTTTTTGTGGATCAGTCCGTCGTTTCCGCCGAAGGAGACGAACAGGCCGAAATCGACCGCCCGGTTGACATAGACATCGAAACATTCGCCTTCCGCGGCCTCGACGGGAGCGGGACGCACCGGATTCAGGCAGACCGGTTCGTCGACATTGGTTTTCAGTCGGTTGAAATCCGTATAGTCCCAGCATTGCGCTTCGATCCGCTCGCCCGCCAGCAGCCGGAAGAGGTGCTCGCCCGTGCAGTTCTTTGTGTTGAGCGTGAAATGGCAGCTGTTGCCCGGGGCGTAGACCCGGAAGCGTCGGCCCGAAGGGGCATGGGCGGTCAGTTCGCTTTGCAGCCGCTCCACGTCCGCCGCGGCCAGTCCTACTTCGAGTGTCGTATGTTTGCGGATCGAGGCGATGAGCTGGTCGAACGATTGCTGCACGGCCTGCTGCTGCGAAACCGCGTCGCGCCAGGGGGTTGCCCCGGCGGCGATCTCCACCTCGACGAAGGCTCCGTCGGCGTAGCGCGCCGCGTCCGCGTCGGAGACGGCGATCAGCTGGTCGAATCCGCAGTCGAGGTAGCGGCGGCCGCCGACGCTGCACACGCGCCCCAGCAATCGGTCGGCAGGGGCGGCGGTGCGGATGGGTTGCAGGGAATTCCTATTCTCCATGTGCGTTTTCGGTTGAAGGGGTTTGTGCCGGGTCGGGGGTCAGGTGGAGATACCACTTGCCCTTGGCGATGAAGAAGGAACACGGGGTTCCCTTTTCCCAGGCGGAAATGACCGACCACCGCTGGTTCGACGTGTCGTAGAGCGTGATGGTCACCTGCGACCGGGGAAGGCGCTTGTCGTCGGCCGCCACGGTGAGTTCGAACAGCGTCGTGCCGCTCGCGGCGTCCTGCCGGGTGACTTTGTCCACGACGCGGCCCCGGTAAGAGGGCGCTGCGCCCGCATACTGCACGTTGTCGGCCATCATCGTTTTGCCGGCGTTGCGCCGCCGCTTGTAGAGCAGGTTCTCCGTGGCGAAGAAGGTAACCCGGTCGCCGGGCTGGAGCGTCTCGTCGTCCCGCATCGGGTAGTAGTAGTCCTCCGTCTCGTTCTCCACGGAGATAAAGGCGTCGCGGCGTTCGTTGTAATAGACCACCACGCCCGTCTTGCACCCCATGCAGGGCTGCCGCGGAATGTCGCGCAGCAGGCGGATGCGGTGGTTCTTCTCGAAGAGGACATGGCTGTCGGCCTCGTAGCCGGGAGCCGAAAAACCTGCCTCCGTGTCGCAGGTGCAGGCCGTGGTCTTGTGCAGGGGCGAATAGACGGTCAGCCCCTGGGCGTTGTCCTGGGAGACGATGCGGCAGACGTCGAAAACCTGACCGCAGGTTTTCATCCGGCAGATTTGTTCGAAGAACTTTTCATTGTCGAGCAACAGGTAGGAACGGCTCTTGGCCACGAAAAATTCGATGATCTGTTCGTTTATGATCGTGACCGTATGGGCCATTTCGCTGCTGACGACGTCGCAGATGTCCGCGTGGTAGCGTTCGGGACGGCCGTATGCGATCAGCGGGAAGATCACCCCGAATCCCACCTGCTCGGGTTCCGTGCCGGACTCCCCGCGGCGGAAGAAATGGACGCTTCCCGTGTTTAGGATGCGCGGAACCACGCCCGTTTCGGTCTCCACGCCCAGACACAGGTACTCCACGCCGTCCAGTATTTCGGTGACCGGGTTGCGGGGGCGGCACATGATCTTGGTGTCGTCGAGCGAAAGCCACAGTTTGTCGATTCCGGTCAGCGGCCTGACGATCCGGATTCGGTTGCTGCCCGCCTTGTTGTAGCCCAGCGAGTGGATTTTGTACAGCGCCTTGTCGACCTTGGGAATGTCGATCGTGTTGACGACCGGCATCAGGATCTCCACCCGGAGCCGGTTTGCGGCGTAGTATGCCGCGGCGTCCGCCTCCGCGCCGCCCGGGAAATCGACGACCGCCAGCCGCCCGTAACCCGTCCGCCGAACCGCGTCGCCCGCCTGGTAAAGCTCCATCTGCGTCTGGCGTCCGCCGGACGACAGGATGATCCGGGCCGTCTGCGAGACCGTCCGGATGAAGCTGTCGCAGTCGATGGCCGCTTCTCCGGCGCACCACACGAGGAGCGTGCCCGTCCGTTCCCCGACGGTGAGGTTCCGGAAGCCGAACATGACGCCGGGGAACTCTTCGAAGCCGATTTCGCCCGATTCCGGAAAGCGCAGTTCGGCGCGCAGTTCAAGTTCGACGCACCACTGCACCGGCTGCGGCGTCTGCCGGATGCACAGGTGCGCCGTCGAGCCGGGGGCGCGCAGGTAAAGCCCTTTGGCGAGCGGCATGCCCGAGTCGGGCACGAGAAAGCGGGCTTCGCGGCCCTGCAGGTCGATTCCCGCACAGCAGACGTTGACCAGCATGGTGGAAGGGCCGCGCGATTCGCCGGTGAACGAGAGCTGCGCGGGCTGCATTTCGTGCTTCAGCGTGATGGCGAGCGAACCTTTGGCCGGAACGGCGGACTGCCCGTCGGCAAGCTCCAGCTCCAGAAGCGACAGTTTGGAATTCGGCTCGTAATACTCCGCCGATTCGAGGCGCAGGCTGAGTTTCCCGACCCGGAAATCGTCCTTCCCGGCGATGTAGCGGTCGCAGACCGACCGGTCGCGAATCCGGGCCACGAAATCCTCGTGGAATATGCGCAGGACGAACGTGGTGCGGTTCGAGAGGCAGAAGATATAGGGGATATGCTCGGTCGAACCGTCGGGGAGCGTATGGCGGAGCGTTCCCGACGGTTTCAGGTCCCATTTGACGGACGAGCGCAGGGTGAGTTCCGCGAAGCCCTGCTGCATCTTGCATCCCGCGACGAACCGGCAGGCGGCCGACTGGTTTCTGGTCCACAGGCGGACGGATGCGCCGGGGTAGCGGTCGGCGTTCATCAGCTTGTCGGTGATCACCAAGGCCTTGCGGCCGGCGTACCCGAAGAGGATGTAGGGGGTCTCCGGGGCTTTGAGCGGAGCCTGGGTGATCGGCTGGAACAGCCGGTGGCTGCGGTAACGGTTCTCCGGGCGCGTACGTCGGTCGATGACGACCGGTGCGGACCGGTCGTCGCCGCGGAAGAAGGTGATTTCGCCCGTGAAGCGGGGAAGGCCGCAGGCTGCATCGCGCCGGAGCGTAAGGACGCGGTGGCAGATCAGCGGGGCGCTCACGGCGAAACGCAGGCTGCACTCGGCCGATCCGATCCGCACGCCGGTTCCGGCTTCGGCCAATGCGTGCAGCCAGGCGATCTCCGCCTTGTCGTAGCAGGTCACCGAAATCTCCTTGTTGCTGGCCGAGGCCGCATAGGCGAGTTCCGTCCCGTCCGGTGCGACGATCTTCCCCGAGACGGGCAGCAGCGAGCCGTCGCGGCTGCTCAAACTGAAGGTCTCGCCCCGGGCGTCGACGTATCCGTCGGCTTCCACGCGGCAGAACATGCGCGTGTCGTCGGTCCGGATACATGCCGTCAGCCCTTCGAACGGGGTGTTCGCATCCTTGATCGCGAGCCGTATCCGTTCCGCGTTCACATCGAAAATGCGGTAGATCAGCCCGTCGTCCGACTCTTCGCTGTGCGTCTCCTGGGTCAGGTAGTCGTAGATTTCGTTGTCGTAGCGCTTGCGGGCCTCTCCGACCGGAATCTTTTCCAGCGGGAAAGCGTCCAGCAGTTCCGAGAGGTTGCCGGGGGAGATTCCCTTGCGGCCCGTACCTTCGAAAAGGAACTGCATCAGGCAGCGCGGGAAGTGGTTGCGGAAGATGTAGTAGCGGAAGAGATAAAGCGCCATCTGTTCCCGGTTCTGCAACAGTCCGAAGAAACGCTCGGTGAAAATGAACGCGGCCAGCCTTTCGTCGTCGTAGTTGCGAACCAGTTTGCGCAGCAGCGGCCATCCGATCTTCGTCCGGGAGCGTTCCGCCGCGGGGAGATCGTATCTCGAAATCAGGTAGTCGACATCGTCGATACAGAGCAGCAGGGTGTTGGCGTCCTGCGCCAGATAGTGGTCGCCGCCCTGCCGCTGCGCGTCGGCTTCCCGCCACTCCGCGATATAGCCGTAAAGCAGTTTCTGGGTGTATTTTTTCAGGTTCCCGAAAAGCAGCGAAAGGAACTTCCGAATCCGCAGCGCCGAGCGGGGGCGGAACAGCACCAGGTCGAGGTAGCGCGAGTGCAGGAAACGGTAGAACAGCCTGACGTCGGTGCAGTTGTCGATCAGCGCCCGGTGGAGCGCCGACGCCTTTAGGGAATTCTCGGGCAGCTGCATGCCGAAATCGTCGGCGACGGTCAGCAGCAGGGTCGTCAGCCAGTAGTCCGAGAAAAGCTCCCTGAAAATCCGTTCGCTCGACAGGACGACGGCGCATTCGGCCAGCTGCCGGATATAGTCGTAATCCCCTTCCGTGTCGGGAACCGGATGGCCGATCCGGTAGACGACCATCGTATTGAGCAGCCACGATTCGATCAGCAGCCGCGCGTTGGGATTCGTTTTGTCGGTATAGGGTTTCAGGCCGGAAGCCATCCGCGCCACGAGGGCCAGGTTTCCGTTGACGGCCGGTTTTGAGGGCAGGCCTTCGGTTTGCAGCACGCCGTCGGCGGTGGTCGTCGCGGCCGGCTGTGCGGGATTGCGCCCCAGGTCGTAGAGGGCCTTGACGAAATCGCGGCCGTCGGCGATGCACCCCTCCTTGCGGACCCATCCGCTGCAAATCAGCTCCAGCGTGAGTTTCAGGATTTCGAAATTGCGCTCGTTGGTTACATCCAGCTGCCCGGGCAGCGGCGCGTGCCGCTCGCAGAAGTCGAGCGCCAGACGCCGGGCGAAGAAATATTCGAGGTAGGTGTCTACGAAAAACGTGAGCCAGCTCCCTTTGTGGTCGACGCTTTGTTCGACGATGTGCAGCCCGATCAGGCTGTCGACGAGCTTCTCCACCCGGTCGGCCCCCTTGTAGCGCGGGTCGTGGGCGATCTCGATGACGAAATCCTCGCGCAGGACCCGTTGCCCTTCGGCCGCGATCCGCCAGGCCATCTGTTGCAGCAGGTCGAAGGCGTTGAAATTGACCGCTTCGTCCACCAGCTTCTCCCGGCTCCGGACGCTCAGCGACGAACGCATGAACATCTCCAGCAGTTCGCCCCGGTTGCCGACCGCCGGAATCTTGTATTCCGTGCTGCCGAGCAGCAGGGCGGCGATCATCATAAAGTTGAGCGGCGTGCCCAGCAGCTCCTCGATTCCGGCCCGGATTATTTGCAGCCGGAATTCGTCGATCCGCTCCTCCGGGAGTCCCAGCTGGCGGAGGTAGAGCAGAATCTGGTCGAGCGAAATCTCGCAGAGGTGGTAAACCCCGCACCCCTCGATCCGCCGGAAAGCCTCGCGGCAGGCTGCGAATTCGTGAATGCGTCCCGTGATGTGGAAGCGGCACTTGTCGTATTTGGCGATGAACGATCCGAGCGAGGCGATGAAGAGTTCGGGGCGGGAGACCTTCAGTTCGTTCAGCCCGTCGATGAAGAGCGCGATGCGGCCCTCTGCGAGCAGCTGCTCGGCATGGGCGAACACCATGCGCTTCCGGTCCTCGGTCGTCGTGATTCCGAAACCCGCGTTGAAGGCCGTCCGCAGGGCGTCGTCCATCGTTTGGCCTTCGGTGACCGCGTTGAGGTTGATACGCAGGGGCAGGATCGAACGGTCGCTGTTGTGCCACAGGTCCGCATACTGGCGGATCAGGCGGATCAACACCGTGGTCTTGCCTGCGCCCGGGTTGCCCAGAATCAGGCTGATGCGGTCTCCGGCGTCTATCAGGTCGTCCATCGCCATGCCGCCCTGTTCGCCGTCCGTAAAGTCGCCGCTTTCGTGCGGCCGGCCGCCGTAGTCCGGGTCGGACAGCCCCTCCCCGGCATCCTGCCGGCGCTGGAGTTTCAGAGGCAGCAGGTTCAGCGTCTGCTGGTTGTCGATCCGGCCGATGAAGCCCACCTTCTGTTTCAGTTCGCGGTTCTGTTCGCCGAGCAGCTCCTCGAGGTAACGGTCCTTGAACCGTTCGAGGTCGAAATCGTCGGCCGGAGATGCCGCTGCGGCTTTCTCCGGGGGAAGCTCGGGCCGGTGTTCGTCGAGATACCGTCTGTAATAGCCGGCATGGTGGTGGAGCAGCAGCAGCAGGCCGGTCAGCGTCAGCAGGAACAGTTCGTCGTATGCGTCGTTCGGGTTTTTCCGGACTGTCAGGATGTCGCTTTCAGAGACGCCGGTGTCGCTCGGGGAGTGCGTGATTCCGTTCCGGTAGCGGCGCAGCGTGTCGAACAGACCCGCGTACCGGGCGTCGAACAGACCCGATTTCCCGTCCGGGGACGGGACGGAGAGATTGTTGAGGATGTAGCCGAGGCCCCGTTTCTCCGCGTCGATCTGCCGCAGCAGGTCGCCGTTGCCGCACAGCAGGTAGATGAAGACCTTGATGTAGGATTCGAACGAGATAAGCCCCATGCGCGTACATTCGATCCGGTCCTTGTCGTCCTTGTCCGGGAGATCGAGCCGGTTCCACAGCCCCTGGAATTTGGTCGCCAGCTCCGGCGTCGCCGCGCTGAACAGCACGATGTCGTCGAGCAGCTTCATCAGCCCCTCGAACTGATCCAGGGGGATGATCGACCGGGTCGGAATCTCCTCCACCGGCCGGTCGGTTCCGTTCTTCCGGTCGAAATAGTCGATATAGCCGCGTCTGAACCGTTTGGTCAGGTCCGGAATGATTGTTTCGCCGACGCGGTCGCTGCTGAATGTGGACATGGGCTGTGAATGACATTTACGGCCGCACGCCGACTTTCCGGACATCCGGTGAACCGGGAATGACCGTTCCGTCGGAACGCGGCATATAACAGGTAGACAAATATAGGAAAATTAGCCCGAAAATGCAAACAATGCGTCGCGGCGGACCGCCGTTTGCGATACGCGACCGTCGCGGCTGCGCTCCGGCGGCGGATCGGCGGCGGATCGGGCGCAATCCGGGCGCGGCCGGAGGAAGGGACGGCACGGAATTTTCCGCCGGAGCCTTCTTCTCCCCGGCGGAAAATGGGCGCGAAATGAGAAAAATGGCGCTTTCCTATTGTCTATTTGGCCGGAATGACTATTTTTGCAAAATAGGGTTAGGTTAATTACATGGCATACACTTTCGACATATCCGATAACCGTCGGATCGTAGAGGCATTGAAAACCGGTGACGAGGAGACCTTCAAGGAGGTCTATACGGCTTTCTGCGCGCCTTTGCGACACTATGCCACGACCATTCTCCAGAACGAGCAGGCCGCTTACGAGGTCGTGCAGGACGTTTTTACCGCCGTGTGGCTCAACCGGAAGCGGCTCGACGCCGCAAAACCGCTGCGCAACTACCTGCTGCGCGCCGTGCATAACAACTCCCTGCGCCTGCTCAAGTACGACGAGGCCCGCCGCCGCCGCGAAATCAGCGCCGCCGCCGAACTGCACGGCGGATGGGACCAGGAGAAAGAGGTTCCCCCCCCCGAATTGGCCCCTGCTATTTCACGGCTTCCTGAACAGAGCCGCAAAGTGCTGCTGATGAGCTATTGGGAAAACAAGAAGAACGCAGCGATAGCCACCGAACTCTCCATCTCCGTGCGAACGGTGGAGACTATTTTGTACAAAGTAGTGAAGAAATTGCGCGGAGAAATCAAAAAAAAGTAAAAAAACAGTACGTAGTTTTCGGGTTCACCGTATTTATGGGATAAAGAATAGTTATCCTGTATTATGGAAAGATCCAATTTTCCGCATCGGAATCTCGATGAGGACGATGAAGAGTTGCTGAACGGCATCTGGGCCGGGCTGGAGACGCCGGACGATCGTCCCGATGCGGACAGCAGGGACTTCGACGACGTGAAAAGACGCATTCGCCGCCGTGTGCGGCGACGCTGGATGTCGCGCGCGGCCCTGGCCGGAAGTGCGGCCGCGATCGTTGCCGCCGTGGTTCTGGTGGTTCGTCAGCCCGGGGTGCTGCCCGAGCCGGACGCCTTCGCGCAGTTGCAGCAGATGGGTGTGACGGTGGAGCGGCCCCAGGTGGTGATGACGGCCGACGACGGAATGCGGCTGGTGCTGGAGAATGCGGCCCGCCTCGAACGGCGTTCCGAGGGCGAAGTGGCCCTGCGCACCGAGACCGGAGAGCAGCGTCCCTTGGCCACCGAGCGCAAACTGAAAGTCGAAGTGCCCAACGGACGTCAGTTCCGCCTGGTGCTGGACGACGGCTCGGAGGTGTGGCTCAACGCCGGATCGAAGCTCGAATATCCGGCGACCTTCGAAAATGCCTCCGAACGCTGCGTGCGGATCGAGGGCGAAGCCTTTTTCGAGATCAAGCGGGACACGTGCTGTCCGTTCTGCGTGGAGCTGGGCGACGGCGAGTGCATCCGCGTGCTGGGGACGAGTTTCAATGTCAACGCCTATGCCGGGAACGGCCGGCACGTGACGACGCTCGTAACGGGCAGGATCGGTTACGCCGCGTCGGCCGGTGCGGAAGAGGTGGTGCTGGAGCCTAACCAGCAGGTGAGCCGCGACCTGGCGGCAGGGACCGTCGCGGTCAGCGCCGTGGACGCGTCGGTGTACGGCGCGTGGAAAGAGGGCTGGCTGTGGTTCGAGAACGAAAGCCTGCCTGCTCTGGCCGAGCGGCTGGGGCGCATATACGGCATCCGGGTGGAGGTGGCCGCCCGGCTCGGGGAGTATACCTTCTCCGGGAAAATCCGCCAGGACAGGGGCGTCGAGTACATCCTCAACCTGCTGTCGGAAACGTCGGACGTAGTCTGCGAGGTGAAGGACGGCGTGATGCGGCTCAGCTGACGGGACCGCTTCGCTTAACGGAAACTTAAATAATGAAAGAATCGTTGTCTATGAAATTTTGCCAATCAATTCCGCAGAGCCGGTGGCGGGGGAGAACCCTGATGCTGCTGGCGCTGCTGCTGTGCATCGCGCTGCCGAAAACTTCGTCGGCCCAGCGGGTGTCGGTCGTGCTGGAAAACGTGTCGCTGGCCGAGGCGCTGAAGAAGGTGAGCGCGGCCTCCGGGTACGAATTCTTCTATAACTCCAACGTGGTGCTGAAAAGCGACAAGCGGATCACGGCCTCGTTCGACGGTACGGAGCTGAAAACCGTGCTGGATCACGTCTTTTCGGGAACGGAGTTCTCCTACCGGATCAAGGACCGCACGATCGTGGTCTTGCCGCACCCCGCGCAGCCGGCTCCCGAGGAGCCGGCGTTCGTGGAGATCGCAGGACGGATCACCGACGGGTCGAACAAGGCCCCGATGGCGGGCGTGACGGTCGTCGTCGAGGGATCGACCATCGGAACTTCCTCGGACGCCGACGGACGCTACGTGTTGAAAATTCCCGCCGGCATTTACAACATCATGTTCTCGTTCATCGGCTATGAAATCCATGTGAAGCGTTACAACGGGCAGAACCTCGCGGATTTTCGGAAAATTTCGCTGACGCCGACCTCCGTGGAAGTGGCCGACGTGGTGGTGACGGGCGTCTACCAGCGCAAGAAGGAGAGTTTCACGGGCTCGGCGACCACGTTCAAGTCCAAGGAACTCAAGGCTGTGGGTACGCAGAGCGTCTTGCAGAGCCTCCGCACGCTGGACCCCTCGTTCAAGATCTCCGAGAGCGTCCAGTTCGGTTCCGACCCCAACCGCATGCCCGATTTCGAAATCCGCGGCAAGAGCAGCGTGATCGGCCTGAAGGAGGAGTACGGCACCGATCCCAACCAGCCGCTGTTCATCCTCGACGGATTCGAAACGACGCTGGAGACGGTGATGAACCTGAATATGAACCGCGTGGCGTCGGTGACCCTGCTCAAGGATGCGGCTTCGACGGCCATCTACGGCTCGAAGGCCTCGAACGGCGTGGTCGTGATCGAGACCAAGGCGCCCGAGCAGGGCCGTCTGCAACTCTCCTACAAGGGCGATTTCAGCGTCACGATGGCCGACCTGACAGACTATAATCTGATGAATTCGAGCGAGAAACTCCAGTTCGAGACCCTCGCCGGAGTGTATCAGGACACCAATCATAGCATGGCCAACCAGCTGCGGCTGGACGACCTGCGCAACGAGCGGCTGAAAGGCATCGCCCGGGGCATCGACACCTACTGGCTGAACGAACCGCTGCGCACGGGATTCACCCACAGGCACAACATCTACGCCGAGGGCGGCGAGGAGAAGATCCGCTACGGCATCGGCCTGAGCTACGGCGAGGTGCAGGGCGTGATGAAGGGTTCCGACCGTCAGACCATCGGCGGCAACATCGACCTGATCTACCGGACCGGGAAATTCCAGTTCAGCAACAAACTCACGCTCGATTATCAGAAAACCAACGATCCCGCGGTCCCCTTCTCGGAGTATGCGCAGGCCAACCCCTATTTCAAGAAGTACAACGACGAGGGGCGGATCGACCGCTACCTCTATTATTACCAGGACCCCGAGCTGCTCGAAACCGAGGCCATCAGCAACCCGCTGTGGAACGCCCACCTGAACAACTACGACAAGGGAGACCAGTTCGGATTTACGAACAACTTCATCATCGAGTGGTTCGTGGCGAAGGACCTGCGGGTGCGCGGCAAGTTCGGAATCACGCACGCCACGGGAACGACCGACACGCGCCTGTCGCCCCTGCATACGGATTTCGACGATCTGGAGGAGACCGAAAAGGGCCTTTACACCCACTCGACGACCAAGCGCACCAACTACGAGGGCGACCTTACGGCGACCTACGGCCGCGTGCTGGCCGAGAAGCACATGCTCAACGCCGTGGCGGGATTCAACTTCAACGCCACGAAAAGGACGGCCAACGGATACAAGGCCAACGGCTTCACCGACGACCAGTTCGGCGCTCCGTCGTTCGCGAACGGCTATCCCGAGGGCGGCAAGTCGACCTACTCCGAGAGTCAGACGCGCGCCGCGAGCTTCTACCTGAACGGTGGCTACTCCTACGACAACCGCTACCTGCTGGACTTCAACTACCGCAGCGACGGCGCGTCGATGTTCGGCACGAACAACCGTTTCCGCAACACGTGGTCGGTGGGCGTGGGCTGGAACATTCAGAACGAGCGGTTCCTTCGCGACAGCAAGTTTTTCCAGCTGCTCAAGCTGCGCGCCTCGGTGGGTAATCCCGGCAACCAGAATTTCGCCGCCTACCAGGCCTTCTCGACCTACGCCTTCAACGGCTGGATGACCAACATCTTCGGCACGGGCGTGATCCTGAACCAGCTGGGAAATCCCGACCTCGCCTGGCAGGAGACGGTCAACTACAACGTGGGAACCGACGTGACCGTGTGGGGCAACCGGGTCAACGTCACGTTCGACTACTACGTCAAGATCACCGATCCCCTGCTGGCGATCATCACCACGCCCGGTTCGATGGGCATCACGTCGGTGACGATGAACGCCGGGCAGCAGAAGACCAACGGTGTCGAACTGACGCTCAAGGTGTCGCCGGTCTACCGGCCGCACGACCGCATCAACTGGAACATCAGCCTGAACGGCACGCACGCCAAGGCGAAGTACGCCAAGATCGGCAATGCGTTCAGTTCGCTCAACAACGAGGGCCGGGCCTCGCTCTCGGGGATGACCCGCTACTACGACGGCGGCAGTCCCACGGCGATCTGGGGCGTGCGCTCGGCGGGAATCGACCCCGCGACGGGCAAGGAGCTGTTCATCAAGAAAGACGGCACGTACTCGTTCAGCTACGACGTGAACGACGAAGTGGTGCTGGGTGACACGGAACCCAAGCTGGAAGGCGTGATCGGCACGACGTTCTACTACAAGGGCCTGTCGGTGGGGTGTTATTTCCGCTATTCGCTGGGCGCGCAGATTTTCAACTCCGCGCTGTTCCAGAAGGTCGAGAACATCGGCACGGCCGACGTGTTCAACAACCAGGACAAGCGGGCGCTCTACGACCGCTGGTCGCCGAACAACACCGAGGCCTATTTCAAAGGCATCTCGCTGACGCAGAAAACCGACAAGTCCTCGCGTTTCGTGATGGACGAGAACTACATCTCGGGCGAATCGTTCAGCATCGGGTATGAATTCACGCAGTCGTTCGTCCGCAAGCTGGGACTTTCGGCCCTGAGCGTGCAGGCCAACATGAACGATGCGTTCCGCATCTCCTCGGTCAAGAACGAGCGCGGCATCGACTACCCGTTCGCACGGACGATCTCGTTCTCCGTGGCGGCGACCTTCTGATCGTGACAACCTCAATACAAAGCGCATTATGAAAAACAAAATACTTACATTGATCCTGCTCGCCTCGGCGTTGTGCCCGGGGTGCAGCGGCTGGTTGGACGTGAAGCCCTACGACCAGATCTCGGAAGAAGAGCTGCTCGAATCGGAAGAGGGTTTCCAGAAACTGCTGAACGGCATCTATATCGAACTCAACAGCGACGAACTGTACGGCAGCACGCTCTCCGTCGAGATGATCGAGATTCTCGGCGGCGCCTACGAGATCGGCGACAACTCCTCGGTGTGGGGCGACTATCTGGACCTCAAGGACTACGACTACAACACCGATTACTGGCGCGGCCGCCTGAACGGGACCTGGAACAAGGCGTACGCACTGATTCTGAACTGCAACAAACTGCTGAAAAACATCCAGGGCAGGCAGGCGCTCTTCACGGGACACAATTACGACATCATCCGGGGCGAGGCGCTGGCCTTGCGCGCGATGCTGCATTTCGACATGCTGCGGCTTTTCGGACCGGTCTATTCGCTCAATCCCGACGGGACGTCCATTCCCTATTACGCGGACGAGACGCTGACGCCCGAAGCCCTGCTGCCGGCCAGCCAGGTCGTCTACAAGGTTCTCCAGGACCTCATGGCGGCGCGCGCGGCCCTGCTCAACGATCCCGTGATCACCGAAGGGACGCTGATGAGCAGCGCGGGCAACGGTTCCAATTTCCTGCGTTACCGCGCCCTGCGGCTCAACTATTACGCCGTTTCGGCCCTGCTGGCGCGGGTGAACCTCTATGCCGGGCAGAAACAGGACGCCCTGACGTATGCCGTGGAGGTGATCCGCGCCTCGAACAACGGAATCTTCCCGTTCGTGGACCGCAGCCTCGTGGTGGGCAATCCCGAGGACCCCGACCGGATTTTCTCGTCGGAGGTGGTCTTCGCGCTGTCGCACGCCAAGCGCAGCCAGCTGTTTCTGAATTATTTCAACCCTGCGCGGACGACTTTCACCTTCAGGATGGAGAGCGACCTGATCTCGAAGGCGATTTTCGGAGGAGGGGCCGAGACGGGCGGTTATCAGGACGACTACCGCAACCGCGTGAACTGGAGCACGTCCGGCGAGAACCGCTATTTCTACAAATATACCGACATGGCGCAGACCGGAAAGATCCAGAACACGATGATTCCGATGCTGCGGCTGGGCGAAATGTACCTGATCGCCGCCGAGAGCCAGTCGGACGTGCTGGCCAACGGAACCTCCTATGTGAACACCCTGCGCCGCAACCGCGGCATCAGCACCTCGCTCGAGGCCCTGACGCCCGAACTGCTCAAGTACGAGTACATCCGCGAACTGTACGGCGAAGGTCAGCTGTTCTACCTCTACAAACGCCTCTTCTCGAAGGTGATCTGGTCCTATACCGACTCCCGGAACCCCGAACCGAGCACGAACCTTTTCGTCGTGCCGCTGCCCGATTCGGAGACCGAAAACCGCGAATAAGCCCCTGACGACATGAAAAAGAAGCATATCATCCATTCGGCAGCCCTCTTGCTGGGGCTTTGCCTGGCGGGCTGCAAAGAGAGCCTGCCGGATAATTTCGGCGCGATCGAAGGCATTTACTTCTACAACCAGCTGACGGACAGGACCGTCGTCGACAGCGCCGCATACACGTTCATCTACGAGGACGCCGACGTGCTGGAAGTGCCCGTCCGGCTGCAACTGGTGGGCCGCGCCGCGGCGCAGCCCCGGGCGGTCGATGTCCGGGTCACTTCGCAGGACGCCGAGGAGGGAACGGACTACACGCTCGGCGGCGAAGCCGTGCTTCCAGCAGGCAGCGTCTCGTTCGACTACGTGGTCACCCTCAAACGCACCGACATTCTGAAGGAGAAGACCAAAAACCTGCTGCTCGAACTGCGGGCGAACGAGAACTTCATCATTCCGTTCACCAGCCAGGTTCAGTCGGGCGGCGACACGGTGTCGGCGGTGACCTTCAAAATCAACTTCTCGGACCAGTTCACGGCGCCGCCCGCAGGTTGGCGCAGTCTGTTCGTGGGGCCTTTCTCGCAGCAGAAATTCGAACTTATCTGCGACGTGATGGAGATTCCGAGGGCCGATTTCAACGAGGTCGGGAAGATCACCGATGCCAAATGGCTCTACATCGAGAGCCGGATGATCAATTATGTCAGGGATCAGGAGAAGTTGAAAGCCGGGGGAGAGCCTTATGACGAACGTGCTTTCGACGAGAACGGCAACCCCCTGCAATTCTAATATGGAAGGAGTATGACGATGAAACGATTTTTCTGCATATCGGCCCTGTTTCTGTGCGCGGCGTGCGCCAACGATCTGGGCAACTATGACTACCGCGACCTCACGGAACCCGACATCACGGGCATCGAGGCGAATATCTCGGTACTGACCCATGCCCGGCTGCAACTGACGCCCGACCTGGGCGGCAACGATTTTCCGGACGACCGCTATTCGTTCGAGTGGCGGACGCTCGCCCGGAGCAACGATGAGACGGTGACGGTGATCGGCACGTCGCGCAATCTGGATTACGAGGTGGCGCTTCCGGCGGGCGCCTATACGCTCTTCTTCAAGGTGACGGAGAATGCCAGCGGCGTCTACTGGCAGACGAGCAGCGAATTGCAGGTGAGCGAGGCCACCTCCGAGGGGTGGATGGTGTTGTGCGCCGACGGCGACGATGACCGGGCGCGCCTCGATATGGTCTCCGCGGTGACGGGCGAGACCTACACCGACCTGCTCAAGGATAACGGCATGCCCGAAATGAAGGGGCCGCGGCGCATCCAGTGGTCGCGGTTCGCCGACGCCGATTCGCCCTACTACCTGCTGACTGACGACGGCGCCACGCGCCTGGGCCGCAACGGCTTCGAGTGGAAGGAAGAGTACCGGCTGATCTACGAGATGGGCAATTCGGATGATCCGCGCCCGTGGGTGATCAACGACGCCTCGGGGTCCAAGATGATGGTGAGCGATTCGAAAACCTATTATGCCGAATGTCTGGTGTCGGTCGGTCTGTTCGGGCCGATCGGCGACACGCCGCTGAACGCAGCGCCGGTGATCGGGTCCAACATCGTGACGCAGAACATCGTGGTTCCCGTCGTGATGATGTACGACCTCGACGCGAAGCGGTTCGTCGGCTATGCGCCCAACCTGCGGTCTCCCGACGTGGGCGGATATGCCCCTTTGCAGGAGATGAACGACCTGGTGAAACTGCTCGGAGAGATGGACAACGGCGGAAGGGTCACCGGAGACGCCTTCGCCGAATTCCCCCAAGGGCTGGATTTCGTCTGGATGGAGAATACGAAATACGACCCGAACAGCACGAATATGGGTGTCGTCTACACCGTATTGAAGGACGGGGACCGGTATTGCCTCTACGGGACGCAGCTGGGCGAATTATGGAGCGTCGTCACCGTCGGCGATTGCACGCAGGCCTTGAGCAGGGCCTATTACGGCGACCTCTCGGGGTGTACGAACATCGCGCGGGCGGAGCATTTCGCATTCAGCTCGCTGAAAAACTACATGTATTATGCCGTGGGCGGGACGGTTTACCGCGTGGACCTCTCGGAAAAGCCCCTGACGGCGACGACGCAGTTCACGCTCGTCGGGGAGACTGTCACCTGCCTGAAATTCAATATCTACCGGCAGAGCGCCAACCTCACCCGCACGTACGACCTGGTGGTGGGCAGCGTGAAGGACGACACGGGCACGCTGCGGATTTACGAGGGTTTCAATTCCGACGGAAATTTCCGGGGCGTGGCGCCCGAGGTCCACACCGGGCTGGGGCGGATCGTCGACGTGGCTTACCGTGAAATGCTGAAATAACCGAAACAACGATAAACCGAACTGATTATGAAAAACTGGATTTATGCCGCTCTGGCGGCGCTTTTCGCGACGGGGTGCGCTCCGCACGGAGGCTACACCCTTACCGGGGAGGTTCCCGAAGCCTGGGAGGGCAAGCCCGTGGTGTTGTTCACGACCGACGCCGGGCAGGCCGAGGCCATCGACAGCACGACGGTGGCGAACGGGAAATTCCGTTTGCAGGGCGTGCTGGATGCGCCCCGCAACTGCCGTGTGGCCGTTTATCTCGATCCTGAAAACCGGTCGGACAGGAACCTGACGGTGACCTTTCCGGTATTTCTGGACAGCACGGCCGTGAATGCCGTGTGCGACGCTTCGAAAAGCGATCCCGTCTTCACGCTCGCGGGCGGCGCCACCCAGACCGAGTGGCAGGCTTACCGCGCGGCCCTTGAACCGCTGGCGGAGGAGCGCAACCGTGCATTCCGCGACTATGTGGAGGCTTTCTACAACGGCGGGGACGAGGCCAAAGGGATCGAACTGGCCCGACGGGTCGATGAAAAGGCCGGCCTCATCCGGGATTTCAAGATCGCTTATGTGCGGGAGCATCCCGCTTCGGCGGTCAGCCTTGCTGTCGTGCAGGAACTTTGCGACCGCCAGTCGCGGCTGGATCGGGCGCAGATGGAGTCGCTGATGGATGCGCTCGCCCCGCAGGCGAGGGAGTCGGCCGCCGGGCGTTACGCCGCGGCGTGCATCCGCGACAAGCGGATCGTGGAGGGACAGCCGCTGCCCGACCTCGAGCTGCCGGATGCGGAGGGCGTCGTGCGCCGGGTGTCGGATTTCATCCGTCCGGGACATTACACGCTGGTCGAAATCTGGGCTTCGTGGTGCATGCCTTGCCGGGGTGAGATTCCGTTCGTCCGGAGGGCTTACGACAGATACCACCGGAAAGGCTTCGACGTGCTTTACGTGTCGATAGACAGCGACGCCGGAAACTGGAAACAGGCGCTCGGCGAGGAAAAGATGCCGTGGCCCCAGCTGCTCGACACGGGCCGCACGAGTTTCACGACGTATGAAACCTCGGCCGTGCCGACATCTATCCTCGTCGACGGCGAAGGCCGCATCTGCCGGCTCAACGCCCGCGGCGGATGGCTGGACGGCGTGCTGGAGGAAATTTACGGAAAATGATTAACCGAAACAGGAATATGAAGAAAATCTTATTGTTCGTGCTGGGGGCGGCTCTCTGCGCCTGCACGTCGAAAAATCCCGACGACATCGTGGTGAACGTCGAGGTGGAAAACATGACCGTCTCCAACGTGGGGCTGCTGATCGACCGTTCGACATCCTTCACCATCCCGCTCGACAAGCACGGCAAGGGCCGGCTGGTGATTACCGGGTTGGGAAACATCTATCCGCGCGTGATTTACGGGCAGACTGCGAAGATGGCGTTCATCGGCCGGGGCGAGGAGGTGACGCTGCGCTTCGACGGCCGCAAGTTCAAGGATGGCTTCCGGGTCGAAGGCCGCAACGTCGAGGCCAACGAGTACCTGCAAACCATGACTCTGTCCGAGTTCAACGCCTATGACCTGCCCTGGGAGGAGTTCTACGCCGAAATCAACCGGCTGGCGGACGATGCCGTGCATCTGATGAAGGCCCGTAAGCTGGAGCAGACGTGCCCCGATTTCGCGAAGGTCGAGGAGGCGCGCCTCCGCTATCTCTACGCGCAGACGATGGTGATGTATCCGATGGGGCACCAGCTGATGGGCGGCGATCCCGATTACCGTCCCGGCAGGGAGGTTTACGACGCCGTGGGGAAGATGGTCGTGGAGCGCGAGGACTTGGCCGACGTGGACGTCTACCGCGATTTCATCCATTTCGCGATCCCGCTGGTGCTCGAAGGGCAGGGCCGCGAATTCGGCGATCCCTACACCCGCACGGTGGCGACGATGCGTTACGTCGCCGACAATTTCACCGATGAGAAGGTGAAGCAGACCATGCTGCGGCTGCTGGCGATCGAATACATGCAGAACAACGGCGTGCGCAATACGGCCGAATTGCAGAACATAGCGAATGCCTACATCACCGACCCGCAGATGCTGCGCGAATACAAGGAGGAGTTCGAAAGCCACGACCTGACGGCGCCAGGGCGCCCTTCGCCCGATTTCACGGCGACGGACCTGGCGGGAAAGAGCTATACGCTCGCCGATTTCAGGGGCAAATACCTCTATATCGACATGTGGGCGACATGGTGTGCCCCCTGCAAGGCCGAACTGCCGCATTTCCGCGAACTGGTGAAGAAGTTCGAGGGCCGGAACATCGCTTTCCTGGGGCTTTCGGTCGATAAGGACAAGGCCGCCTGGGAGAAGATGGCCGCGTCGGGCCAGCTGGCGGGCGTGCAGTTGCTGCTGGGTTCCGGCAGCCGGTTTCAGAGCGACTATAACATCGAAGGCATTCCGCACTTCATCCTGCTCGACAAGGAGGGGAAGATCGTGAACGCCGACATGCTCCGGCCCTCGTCCGAGGATACCGAACGGATACTGAACGAACTGGAAGGAATATAGATACCTGATTTTTAACTTTTTAAAACCAAAGCATTATGAGAAAATTATGGCTTATGTTGCTGATCGGATGCACGGCGGGTGCATTCACAGCCTGCTCGGACGGTGATGACGACCAGAAGCCGTCTTGTCCGATTACGGAATATACGGTTCCCTCCACGGCCGAGATCGGCGGTTTCTACACGGTGACGGGCAAGGGATTCGAGGCTTCGGCGCAGCTTTTCCTGCGCAACGCTTCGGGCACGGAGACCGCGGCGGCCGACCAGACCGTGACGGCCACGGGGATCGAATGTACGGTTCCGTCGACCCTCACGGCCGGCGTGTACACCGTCGTCGTGAAGCAGAACGGCAGCTGGGACCTGGGTCCGGTGCGCCTGGAGGCTGCGCAGAATCCGGTGTCGAGCGTCGTGCTGCCCGCTGCGATCAAGCTGAACAAGACGCTGGAGATCGCCGGTAACGGTTTCACCTCGGCTTCGCGCATCTTCCTGGAGACCGCCGATGCCGCCAAGACCCGTACGGAGCTGACGGCCGTGCCCTCCTCGACGGGCATCAGCTGCACGATCCCCGACGGCGTTGCGGCAGGCACGTACAACGTGATCCTCAAGCACAACAACATCGACTGGACGCTGGGCGAGAACATTCCCGCTGCGGTGTACAAGCGGCTGACGGGCATCAGCTATGCGATGTCGCAGACCTGCGATTTCTCCACCGTGGAGGGCGGCGTGGAGGCCGTGAAGGCCATACTGCTGGAGATGGCAGGAAACGATCAGGAGATGGCCGATATGTATTTCGAGATGCTGTTCAGCGAGGGAACGAACGTCGTGTCGCAGTTGTCGCTCAAATATGGCAGCGACAACCGGGTGACCGCCGTTCAGCAGGGCGAGGGCGCAGACGCTGCCGACTGGTACACGTTCTCCTTCGACGGAGACAAGGTTTCGGCCCTGAACAAGATGTACGAAGACGGCGAACCCGGTATCCGGGCATTCTCCTGGGTGCTCAACGGCGGAAAAGTAGAGAGCAGCAACGTCGACTTCATGCGAACCGTCAGCGGCGAAGTCGTTTCGAGACCCGCTGATTTCACCTGGACCTATGATGCCGTTAACGGACAGTGCACCGGCGTCGTTTATCAGAGCAACGGCTCCAATTACGTCTCGTTCGATTTTGAAAACGGGAACTATACGGCGGGCGGAATGTTCGAATACGGCGATGCCGGCAAGAAGAACAACATCTTCGGCGTCGATGTGGCGAAAGCCATTGCTGGTGTTACCACCTCGCTGGACGACGATCATGCCCTGGCTTGTTTCCTGGGCTATGACGGAAAGGCTTCGCTCAACCTGCCCACTGCGACGATGTTCGACGCCATGTCGGAAGATGATCCCGCCAAGGCGGTAACCTGCACCCAGGACGGCGAGGGCTACGTGACCGCTGCCAAGTGGGGCGGAGTAGGTATGGATATGATGGGTATCGGAGTCAAGGTCACCTCTGAAACGATATTCGAATTTACCTACGCGGAATAGGCGAAAAGCGCCGATTTCGTTTTACGAGCCGCCCGGATCGCCCGGGCGGCTCTTTTCGTCGCCGTGCGGAGTTTGCGCGTTCTGCAATTTATTTTGCCCGAAGACTTCGTTTGTTGCGTGCAAATAGTTACTTTTGCAGGTATAATCCCAAAAATCCCGTAACGAAATGGAGAATACCATACAACTTCACGACAAGAAGTTCAGAATCATGATCCCCGCCGAGCAGATCGACAAGGCCGTGGATGCCGTGGCGCAGCGAATCAATGCCGACTATGCCGGCAAGGAGACCCCGCTGTTCCTGGGCATTCTCAACGGTTCGTTCATGTTCATGTCGGACCTGATCAAGAAAATCGAATTCCAGAACGAACTTTCGTTCGTCAAGCTGGCGTCGTACGACGGGACCTGCTCCACGGGCTGCGTGAAAAGTCTGATCGGCCTGAACAATCCGATCGAGGGCCGTCACGTGATCATCGTCGAGGACATCGTGGACACGGGCGAGTCGATCGAACACATGATCAAGGAGCTGGAGGCCCGCAACCCGGCGTCGGTCGAGGTCTGTACGCTCTTTTTCAAACCCGGGTCGTACCGCAAGACGCTGCCGATCAAGTACCGCGCCATGGAGATCGGCAACGAGTTCATCGTGGGTTACGGGCTGGACTACGACCAGCTGGGCCGCAGTCTCAAGGATATTTACGTAGTGACGGAGTGATGGCTGCCGCGACCGATCCCGCATGGCTCGACGGCGGGCGAATGCTGCCGCTGGTCGAGGATTTCTACACCATTCAGGGCGAGGGATTCCACGCCGGGAAACCCGCCTATTTCATCCGTCTCGGCGGGTGCGACGTGGGCTGCCGCTGGTGCGACGCCAAGTATACGTGGAACCCGAAACTCTATCCGCCGACCGATGTGCAGACCGTGATCGACCGTGCGACGTCGTGTCCGGCGCAGGCCATCGTCATCACGGGAGGCGAGCCGTTGCTCTATCCGCTGGGCGTGCTCACGGAGACGCTGCGCGAGAGGGGGTTGCAGATTTTTCTGGAAACATCGGGTTCGCACCCTTTCAGCGGTGTTTTCGACTGGGTGTGTCTCTCGCCGAAGCGCCGGCAGCCGCCCCTGGACGAGGCGTTCGAACGGGCCGACGAACTGAAGGTGATCGTCGAGTCGGAGGAGGATTTCGAATGGGCCGAGCGGAATGCCGCCCGCGTAGGCGGAAAGTGCCTGCTGTTCCTCCAGCCCGAGTGGAGCGTCGCCGAAAAGGTCATGCCCGCGATAGTCGAGTACGCCAAGGCGCATCCGCGGTGGAATATCTCCATTCAGACGCACAAATACATGCATATACCGTAAAGAGAAGTAATCGGATGATTTCACGCTTGGTCCGCTGTCGATCGCTGTCGTTGCCGCCTGCGGCGTCAGATGCAAGTCTGACCCCATTCCGGCCTTCCCTCGGAGAGGGAGATGGCGTAGGCTTCGGGCGGTTGGCAATACGATAATTCCTTAAATGAAAATTCAGTTCGGCCGCAGGTTCTGGATCGTCGCAACGGCGGTCATCGTCGTCTTCACGGTGTTCGTCGTGGGGCGCAACGCCCTGCATGCCGTGAAGATCAAGCGGCAGATCAACGCCCTGACACGCGAGCAGAGCTATTATTCGGAGAAGATCGCACAGGACAGCACCCTGCTCGAACGGCTGAAATACGACGATTACCTCGAAGAGTACGCCCGGGAGAATTACCACATGCAGGGGCGCAACGAACACGTGTACATTATCAGGGAATAGGGCTTTCCGATTTCATAGGGCCTCTTTGCGCGTGCTTTCGTGCAGCGCGAACGGGACGTACTTCAATAACCGCCCGGCAAACGGGGGTGGCTTGCAGCCACCCCCGTTTGCATTAATAGTGCTCGAAGCCGTGCCAGTCCAGCGGCTCGGGTTTTCCGTTGCGGAGCCACACGAGGCCCGGTCCGGAAGTGATGCGGCCGATGGAGTGGAGCGGCGTGCCGAAGCGGATGCGGAAATCAGCGGCGAGGCGTTCGGCGGCCTTCGGCGCGGCGGTGAGCAGGAGTTTGTAGTCCTCGCCTGAACAGGCGGCCATGCGGACGTCGGCGCCCGGGGCTGCGGGAATCTGCTCGACGGCGACTTCGGCGCCGACGCCCGAGCGGTCGAGGATATGCTTCAGGTCGGAGGCCAGACCGTCCGAAAGGTCCATCATGGCGCGCACCTCGGGACGGCTGCCGAGCCAGATGCCTTCGGCGACCTGCGGCTGCGGGTTGCGGTGCACGGCGGCCGCGGGGGTGTCGCAGCGTCCCGCGAGGATGTCCTGCAAGCCTGCTCCCGAGGTTCCGAGTTCCCCGGCGGTGAAGATCACGTCCCCGGGGCGTGCGTCGCTGCGTCGCTTGAGGTGCGCGTCGGCCGCGCGGCCGATGGCCGTGACGTTGATCGTCAGGCCCGACAGCGAGCGGGTCGTGTCGCCCCCGGCGAGCGTCACGCCGAACTCCTCGGACAGTTCCCGGTAGCCGAGCATGAACTCTGCGGCCCACGCATCGGCGGCATCGGCCGGAAGGGCGATCGAGAGCAGCGTCGCCACGGGGCGGGCGCCCATTGCGGCCACGTCGCTCAAGTTTACGGCGAGGGATTTGCGTCCCAACTCGCGGGGCGAGGTCGCCGTGCGGAGAAAATGGACCCCTTCGGTCAGCAGGTCCGCGGTGAAGACCAGCGATTCGCCGCCGCCGACAGACAACACGGAGCAGTCGTCGCCGATGCCCTCGAATCCGTTGTCGGGAAGCGGGGCGAAAAGGGTTTTTATGCTGTCGATGAATCCGAATTCGGTCATGGAAGAGTTGTGTTATGGCGCAAAGTTACCGATTTTTTCGGTGAATTTGATTATCTTTGTCCGGGAATCGCCCGCTTGGGGCGTTAGGTTAATGAATGAAACTATGAAGATATTGATTCTCAACGGACCGAACCTCAATCTTCAGGGGCGGCGCGACACCGGGGTTTACGGATCGCAGACTTTCGAGTCGTATTTCGAAGCGCTGAAAGCGAACTATCCCTCGGTGGAGTTCGGCTACTTCCAGTCGAACATCGAAGGCGAACTGATCGACGCCGTGCAGCAGGCCGACGGCGTTTACGACGGCGTGGTGCTCAATGCCGGCGGGTATACGCATACTTCGGTGGCGCTGCGCGACGCCGTGTCGGCCGTGTCGGTTCCCGTCGTCGAGGTGCACATCTCCTCGATCCTCGCCCGCGAGGAGTTCCGCCACACCTCGCTGCTGGCTCCCGTGGCCGCGGGGTCGATCATGGGGTTCGGCCTGAACTCCTATCGGCTGGGCGTGTACGCGCTGCTGACAGGCGCGGAAAAATAGTTGCGTCGGGGCGGAAGCCCGGCAACGCTGCCTTCAAGTCCTCTCCGGGGAGGGATTCGGGGTGGACAGACTTGTGAACGACGCCAACGGCGGCGGCAACACCGCCCGAGAGCGTATCGAAGGATAATATAAACGTAAAAACATAGCTCTATGTATCGCATGAAAAAAACCAAGATTGTCGCTACGATGTCGGATTTCCGCTGCACCGAAGAGTTCGTAAAACAGCTTTTCGACGCGGGTATGGACGTGGTGCGCGTCAATTCGGCGCACGTCACCGAGGACGGGGCCACGCATATCGTCGAGACGGTGCACCGGGTGAACCCGGCCATTCCGATTATGATAGATACCAAAGGACCCGAAATCCGTGTCACGACGATCGCCGACGAATACGGCAACAGCATCAATTTCCGCCCGGGGGACCGGGTGGCCGTGCGCGGTTCGGACGGCTCGGACTTCACGACCCGCAAGGTGGTCTACATGAACGTGCCGTCGATCGTGAGCGACATTCCCGTCGGGGCGCGGATGCTGATCGCCGACGGCGAGCTGGAAATCCGCGTCGTGGGCAAGAACGATACGGAGCTGGACTGCGAGTTCGTCGTGGGAGGCGCCATGCGTTCGCGCAAGAGCGTCAACGTGCCGGGCGTGTCGATCGACCTGCCGTCGGTGACCGAAAAGGACCGCCGCTTCATCGAATGGGCCGTGAAGAACGACGTCGATTTCATCGCGCATTCGTTCGTGCGCTCGGCGCGCGACATCCGGGCCGTGCAGGATATTCTCGACGCCCACGGCAGCAACATCAAGATCATCTCGAAGATCGAGAACCAGGAGGGACTGGACAACATCGACGAGATCATCGAGGCTTCGTACGGCATCATGGTCGCCCGCGGCGACCTGGGCGTGGAGCTTCCCGCCGAGGTGATTCCCAACACGCAGCGGCGTATCGTCGAGAAGTGTATCTGCGCCAAGCGTCCCGTGATCATCGCCACGCAGATGCTCTATTCGATGGTCAAGTCCCCGCGTCCGACGCGCGCCGAGGTGAGCGACGTGGCCAGCGCCATTTACGAGCGTGTGGACGCCGTGATGTTGAGCGACGAGACCGCCATGGGCGATTTTCCCGTGCAGTCGGTGGAGACGATGGCCCGCATCGCCCGCGAGATCGAGCGCGACGAGACGCATTTCAAGCCGATGATCGACATGGACATGGTTTCGGTGAACCACGAGATCACCGCGCAGCTGGCCCGTTCGGCCGTGCGCGCCTCGACCAACCTGCCGATCAAATACGTGGTGCTCGACACCAAGACGGGCCGTACGGGCCGTTATCTGGCGGCGTTCCGCGGTCGCAAGACCGTGATGGCCGTCTGCTACCAGCTGCATGCGCAGCGGATTCTGGCCCTGTCGTACGGCGTCGTGCCGATTCTCCGGAATCAGGAACTCTCCGACAGATACCATTTCCTGGTCGATGCGCTGGAGTTCCTCGACCAGTACCGCAAACTCGACGACGGGGACCTGATGGCCATCGTGGGCGGCAGTTTCGGTCCCGACGGCGGTGCGTCGTACGTCGAGATCGCCAACGTGCAGAATATCCGCAAGCGTAACGAGGAGATCGTCGCGCAGCACAACTGTTAGGCTGTTGGGCGGCGAACTCAAAGAGAAAGTCGCGCAGGGCGTGGCGTGGAGCATGGCCGAGAAGATCGGCTCGATGCTCCTCGCAATGGCCGTGCGGCTGGTCATCCTGCGCCTGCTGACGCGCGACATACTGGGCTTCATGTCCATTCCGTCGGCCGTCGTGACGGTGCTGCTGGTGATCGTCGACAGCGGGTTCTCGCAGAGTCTGGTCCGCCACAAAGGGCCTTCGCAGAGCGATTACAAGTCGGTTTTCCTCTTCAACATCGCCGTTTCGGCGGTGCTCTACGGGGTGCTGGTGGCCCTGGCGCCCCTTGCGGCGCGCTGGTACGGCATGCCCGAAATCGCGCGGATCGCCCCGGTTTTCTTCCTGCTGCTGCCGCTCAACGCCCTGTGCGCCGTTCAGAATACGATTTTCATCCGGCAGTTCCGTTTCGCGCTGCTCTCGAAGGTGACCTTCCTTTCGTCGCTGGCGGGCGGGCTTACGGCCATTGCGCTGGCGATGGCCGGGTGGGGCATCTGGAGCCTCGTGGCGGAGCGTGTGATCGCGGTCGGGATGCGGACCGCGCTGCTGTGGTGGTTGAGCGACTGGCGCCCCTGCGGCAAGTGCGGGCTGAAGCCCCTGCGCGAGATGGCGCCGTTCGGGTGCAGTCTGATGGTGACGGACCTGATTTCGAATTTCTATAACAAGATACCCCAGTTTTTTCTCGGAAAACTCTATTCGCCCGCGGTGCTCGGATCGTTCGACCAGGCGGTGAAACTCAAGGATATGCCCGCCGCTACGGGCATTCAGGCCGTGCAAAACGTCACGTTCCCGGCCTTGGCGAAGATCCGCGACGATGCCCCGAAGTTCGCCGAAGGATACCGGCAGGTGGTGATGGTCGTCTCTTACGTGATGTTTCCGATCATGCTGGGCATGTCGGCCGTGGCCCGCGACATGTTCGCCGTGCTGCTGGGCGAGGAGTGGATGCCGACGGTTCCCTATTTCGAGGCGGTATGTCTGGCAGGACTGTTCTCGCCGATCGCTTTGACGGCTTACAATGTGTTGAAAGCAAGGTGTAAGGGTCCGTTGATCGTGCGTCTCGAAGTGGTGAAGAAGATCATTATGACGGCGATTTTCGCCGTGACGATTCCGCACAGCGTGATGGCCGTGGTATGGGGGCTGGTGGCCATCGCATTCTGCGAAATGGCGGTCAATTTCCTGGCGACGACGCGCTTCACCTCCCTGACGTTCCGGCGTTTCGTCCGTACGCTGCTGCCCGTGGCGCTGGTGTCGGGGACGATGTACCTCCTCGTGCGGCTCACGGCCGCGGCGATTCCCGGCAACGACCTCGTGCGGCTGCTGGCCGAACTGGCGACGGGCGTGGTCAGCTACCTCGCGCTGTCGGCGCTGTTCCGGCTGGAAGCCTTCCGGGAGGTGACGACCATCGTGCGCAGGCAGCTGAAAAAATAAGGTTTGAAACCCAAGGGCCTCTGACATGTTCCGACAACCCGATTCACTCTATGCCGGAGTGTTGCTTTGTTCGGCGATCATTCTCGCGGTGGTCGGCGGATCTCTTTTTTGGCTGCGTATGCCGGGCGATGAACGCCTGCGCAATTACCGCCTTTCGCGCCGTTTTGTCGGCTGGGCCTACTTTTCGCTCGCTTTCACCGATGTGCTGTGGCTGCTCTTCTTGCGGGAGGAGTATGAGCTGGATTTCACGCGGATTCTGGTGCTGGCCGTCGCTGCGGTGCAGGCCACGATGTTCTCCGGAGCGTTGGTGACGTTGGTCAACTCCCGTTTTCCGCTTGCGCGGGGAGTTCGCCGTCATCTGCTTGCCGTGGCTGCCGGAACGGCGTCGCTGTTCGGCTGCATGTTGTTCTTTCCGCAGGCCTTTCCGGTGCTTTTCCGGCTGACGGCAGCCGCTTATTGTGTGCAGATAGCCCTCTTTGCGCGGACTTTCGTACGCGAATACCGGGTCTGTCGCCGCAAGCTGGACAACTTTTTTTCGGACGGAGAGATGCGCCGTCTGCGATGGGTGGCCGTGTCGTTTCTGATGACGGCCCTGATCGGACTGACGGCCGCGGCATGGCTGGTGTCGGGGTTAGGGATGCCTTACCTGTTTGCTTTTACGGGGGTCTACATGGTGTTCTACACCTTCTTCGGAATGAAGTATATCAACTATCCCGCGGAGTTCGGGCGGATCGCTCCCGTGATCGCCGACGATGTGCCGGAGCCTTTGGCCGCCGGGGTGAATATCCGTACGGCGCTCGACGAATGGATCGCCGCGAAAGGGTATGTCCGCCCGGGTCTTTCGCTGGAGTCGCTGGCCCGCGAGGTCGGGTGCAACCGCAGTTACCTGTCGCGGTATGTCAACTCCGAGTTGGGGCTTAACTTCAAATCGTGGATACGCGCCCTGCGCATTGCCGAATCGCAGCGGCTGTTGCTGGAGCATCCCGGGGCTTCGGCCCTCGAGGTGGGCGAGATGGTCGGCATCCACGGGCGCAGTACTTTTTTCGCGCAGTTCTCCGAAGTGACGGGCATGTCGCCCGGCGAATACCGCCGCCGCTATGCCGGCGGAGACCCGATCGCCCCTTCGCAAGAATGAAAACAACGCCGAGTCCAGAAACCCGGCGTTGTTTTTTAAGTTCCCGGACTCCTCCGCAGCCGTTTTGCGCTACTTTTATCATCGGATTAAAACGAATGCAATATGATGATGAAAGGATTTTTTACGGCCGCATTGGCCGCATTGGCCGTGTCGGCCGCGGTGCTGGCGCTGGCGGGGTGCTCGGACGGCGGCGGGAACAAGGCGTCACCGGTATCCGGCACGGTCGATATGACCCGGATGACCGCCGATGAGGTAAAGACCGCGATCGGAGCCGCACTCGACGCGGGCATCACCGAATTCAAACTGACGGGCGAGTTTGCCAAGATCGGGATTCCCGCTCGGGTCTCCTTTTCCGGCACCCCTCCGGTCGGCAACCCTTTCTACGACTCCGGCGTGGAAAAGATCGACCTGACCGGCGTGACCGACTGGCCGGAAGTGAATGTGAACGGACGGGTGGACGACGATTTCAACTTTCCCCCGGGCGATGTCCGCGGCCTGCCGGCAAGGGCGTTCGACGGACAAAAATATGATAACGGAGCGTTCCATTATGCCTATCCCGCCCTGCGCGAAGTGAGACTGCCCGCCGGAGTGAAAGCGCTCGGCTGTTTGGCATTTTTCGCCTGCCAGGCGTTGAGCTTCGTCTCCTGCGACGGCGTGGAGGAGGTCGGAGTGCAGGCCTTGTCGGGCTGCCCTTCGCTGGAGAGCGTGCAACTGCCCGAGGCGGTTCGGATTTATAACGCAGCTTTCATGGCTTCCGGTCTGACCTCCCTTTCGCTGCCCGAAACGACCCGACTCGGATACAGCGCATTTCAGCACTGCGATGCTCTGACCGAGCTGCGGCTGACAGCTGCCGGCAATATTACCCTGGAGATGAAGGACGGCGCAACTCCTTTCAGCCCGAACTTCGCCAAAGTATGCGATCTTACGCTGAATGCCGACAAGCATTACAGCACCGGCACGGCGGCACCGAAAGCTGCGTCCGCCGACCAATGGGCCACGAACTACTACGGAGATCCGCTTACCTGGAAGAGTATCGCTTTCGAGTGACGCAGGGGTGTTTCGTTATTTTTACCACTCCCGTTGCTCCCGCATCTGAACGAACGGGCCGCACCCCGGAAGGATGCGGCCCGTTCGTTTCCCGGAAGAATGCGGGTTATTTGTAGACTTTGGGGGTGATGACGCCCCGGAGCACCACCAGCGCATTGGTGACCAGCGCTTCGAGTTCGTTCTCGCCCGGATAGACCGCGATCGGAGCGATGAACGAGCAGCGTTCGCGGATGTACTTCACGACAGGCTCGTTGTAGGCGATGCCGCCCGTGAGGACGATGGCCTGAACGCTGCCCGAGAGGGCCGCGGCCATGGCTCCGATCTGTTTCACGATGTTGTAGCACATGGCGTCGAGAACCTTTTTGGCCCGCTGGTCGCCCTGTGCGATGCGTTCCATGACCTGAATCACGGAGTTGGTTCCCAGGTAGGCCACCAGCCCGCCTTTGCTCGAAATGAATTTCAGCAGCTCCTCTTTCGTATATTGTCCCGAGAAGCAGACCTTGATCAGTTCGCTCGAGGGGATGCTCCCCGCGCGGTCCGGGGCGAAAGGACCGTCGCCGTCGAGCGCGTTGTTGACGTCGACGATACGTCCCTGCTTGTGTGCGGCGACCGAAATGCCGCCGCCCATGTGGGCCACGATCAGATTCGATTCTTCGTACACCCAGCCCATCCGTTCGCAGTGGAGACGCGCCGTGGCCTTCTGGTTCAGGGCGTGGAAGACCGGTTTGCGCGGGCACATCGGCATGCCCGAGATGCGTGCCGCGTCGTCCATCTCGTCGACCACCGGCGGGTCGGCGATGTAGGCCTTGACACCCGCCATGTGGGCGATCTGTGCGGCCAGCAGTCCTCCGAGGTTGCAGGCGTGTTTCATCTGCGCGTTCCGCAGATCGTAGCGCATGCGCGAATTGACTTCGTAGACTCCTGCGGGAATGGGGCGTATCAGTCCGCCGCGGCCGATCACCGCCGAGAGGTTTCTGATGTCGAACGCCTCTTCGCGGAGCGCCGAAAGGATCAGTCCGCGGCGCCAGTCCAGCTGGTCGTTCACGCCGGCGAAGCGGGAGATTTCCTCGGTGGAGTGACGGAGGTTCAATTCCAACAAAGGCCGCTCCTCGTCGTAGAGGGCGACCTTTGTAGACGTTGAGCCGGGATTTATTGCTAAAATTTTGTAGCCCATAAGTTCTCGGTTCGTTTTTAACGTGAGTCCGACGGATTCGCAATGACTGATTGTCGAAGGGCGACTTTCAACCGGGAAGCGTTGCTTCTTTCGTCGGGCTGGTTTAAGATTGGGTTAGGTCCGGATGACCGGAATTTTATTTTTTTACTGCCAGGCAGGCCAGCGCTATCGAGAAGAGCTTGGTCTTGCTCGTGTCGCCGCGCGAGGTGAGCACGCACGGAACCTTCGTACCCATGACCATCGCCGCCAGTTCGCCACCGCAGAGGTGCGAGACCGACTTGAAGAAGACGTTGGCCGATTCGAGGTTGGGGAACAGCAGGCAGTCCGGATCGCCGGCCACCGACGAACCCTTGACCTTTTTGTGCTCGGCGACCTCCTTGTAGAGCGCCACGTCCAGCGACAGCGGACCGTCGACGACGACGTTGCCCAGCTGGCCGCGGTCGGCCATCTTGGCCAGCAGCGCGCCTTCGGTCGAGGAGATCACGTTGGGGAGCAGCTGCTCCGAGGGGGCGATGCAGGCGATTTTCGGCGTCGCGATGCCCAGCAGGTTGGCCGTGCGGGCCAGGTAGCCGATCTGCACCATCTTCTGCTTGAAGTCGGGGAGCGGAATGACCGCCACGTCCGAGATGATCAGCAGTTTGTGGTAGCAGGGCATTTCGACGATCGAAACGTGGCTCAGGACGCCTTTCGGGGGGAACAGCCCGGCCTCCTTGTTGAGGATGCCGCGCATGTATTTGTCGGTCGAGACCAGACCTTTCATCAGAACGTCGGCGTTGCCCGAAACGACCGATGCGACGGCCTGCTGGACGCATTTCACATCGTTGGGTTCGTTGACGATGTTGAAGGCGTTGATGTCGATGCCGTTCTCCTGGCAGACCTGTTTGATAACCTCCTTGTCGCCGAAGAGCGTAGGCTCCACGAGACCCTCCTTATAGGCTTCGTAGACCGCTTCCAGCGTATGCGAATCCTGTCCGTAAGCTACGGCAAGACGTTTTTTACCCCGTTTCCTCGCCTCCTCGACGATTTCGGTAAGATGCTGAATCATGGTGTTGTTACGTTTAAAATTGATATATGCTTTGTTGTTTTGCCTCTATGCTGTCGGCGGTCGTTGCCGCCGCCGGCGTCGTTTGCAAGCCCGACCCCACCCCAAAAACCCTTTCTCGGGAGGGGCTTATCGCATGCGGCCGGGATGCGGACGTTATTTTACCAGATTGTAGGTGTCCGTGGCGATCACCAGCTCCTCGTTGGTGGCGATGGTGGCTACCTTGACTTTCGAATCCGCCGCCGAGAGGATCTTGTTCACGCCGCGCGCGCCCTTGTTGGCCGCAGGGTCGAATTTCACGCCCATGAACTCCAGTCCGGTGCAGACCGCCTCGCGCATTTCGCACGAATTCTCGCCCACGCCGCCCGTGAAGATGATCATGTCGACACCGCCCATTTCGGCGGCGTATTCGCCGATGAACTTCTTGATGCGTCCGTAGTACATATCGCGCGCCAGAATTGCGCGGGGATTGCCCTCGTCGTAGGCGCGGTCGATGTCGCGCATGTCGCTCGAAATGTCCGTGAGGCCCTGCACGCCCGACTTCTTGTTCATCATCGTGTTCAGCTCGGCATAGCTCATGCCCTCCTTTTCGCCGATGAACGTGATGGCGCTGGCGTCCACCTGGCCGCAGCGCGTGCCCATCACCAGGCCGTCGAGCGGCGAGAAGCCCATCGAGGTGTCGTAGGACTTGCCGTTGAGAATCGCCGTCACCGAACCGCCGTTGCCGATGTGGCAGGTGATGATCCGCGAGTTGTGGAAATCCAGTCCGGCCAGTTCGGCGCCCACCTTGGCCACATACTTGTGGCTGGTTCCGTGGAAGCCGTACTTGCGCACGCGGTATTTCTCGTAATAGGCGTGGGGCAGGGCGTACATGTAATTCACCGCCGGGATCGACTGGTGGAACGAGGTGTCGAACACCGTGACCTGCTTCACGCCCGGCAGGACCTTTTCGATCGAAAGCACGCCTTCGAGGTTGGCGGGGTTGTGCAGCGGGGCGATCTCGAACAGCGAGCGGATCTTCGCCTTAACGTCCTCGGTGACGATGCAACTCTCGGGGAAGAACTCGCCGCCGTGGGCTACGCGGTGGCCGACGGCCTTCACTTCGTCGAGCGACGCGATCACGCCGTGGGCGGGGTCGGTGAGGGCGTCGAGCACGAGCTTGATGCCGGTCGTGTGGTCGGGAATCGGCTGGTGAAGCTCGAACGGCTCCTTGCCGACGGGTTTATGGGTCAGGTCGCCTTCCGGGAGGCCGATACGTTCCACGATGCCTTTTGCGAGCAGTTTGCTCGACGCGTCCTCCATGTCGATCACCTGATATTTGATCGAAGAGGAGCCGCAGTTTAAAACCAGAATTACCATAACTTCTATTTTAAGTTTTTATGTTTTTTCTTCGTCGTTGTGCTTCCGGGCGGTGTTGTCGCCGCCTTTGGCGTCGTTTGCAAGCCTGACCCCACCCCGGCCCTCCCTCGGGGAGGGAGATGGCGTACGTTTCATTCGCTTTAGGGTTGCAATCCGGTTGTTTACGTTTTTTCTTCGTCGTTGTGCTTCTGGGCGGTGTTGTCGCCGCCTTTGGCGTCGTTTACAAGCCTAACCCGGGCAAATTCAGCCATCTAATTCGCGGCGTTCCGCCGCGTATCCAATTCTAACCCTCCCTTAAATCCCCTCCTCGGAGGGGGCTTGTCGCAGCGCGACCGGGATTTCAGCCGGGATTTAACCGGGTTGCAGGTTATTTTTAATTCTTAATTTTTCATTTTTAATTGCGTGCAATTTGCGCTCCGATCCACATGCCCAGCGCGGCGAAGGCGATGCAGACCGCGACGCTCAACGCAATGTAGGCCGTCGCAGGCCCGTAGTCTCCGGCACGCAGCAACCGCACGGCATCGGCCGAAAAGGTCGAAAAGGTGGTGAATCCTCCGCAGAATCCTGCGATGAGCAACCATCCTGCCGCAGCCGAATTCGTGGTCTCCAGCAGAATGCCGATCAGCAGCGATCCCGCGGCGTTGACCGTGAACGTTCCGGCCGGAAAACCCAGCAACGTGTGCCCTCCGAGCAGCCAGACGGAGAGCATATAGCGGACGATGCTTCCGGCGGCGCCTCCCAGGCCCACGGCGAAAAGTTCACGAATCATAATTTAAATATATGTATTATTTTACGGATGTGCAAATTTAAGCAAAAAATGATTACGAATCGTTCAATTATTTGCCGAAATAAGTGGAATTTTTGTCACATATGGGTCGGGACCTTTTGGCGCCGGCCGTCCGGGCCATGCGGCGGCGTCTCCCTTCCGCGAGGGGCGTCGGGGGATGCATCGGTGCGCGGCGACTCCGCTTCGCCCGCGCGGGGCGGAGTCGGGAACGCGGCGGGATGCCGCGAAAACGGCGGGCGGCGGCGTGACCGTCATGGCTCTCTGGTCTGTCCGTTGCCTGAAATCACGTATTTGTAGGTCGTGAGTTCGGGCAGCCCCATCGGGCCGCGGGCGTGGAGTTTCTGGGTCGAAATGCCGACCTCGGCGCCGAACCCGAACTGGCCGCCGTCGGTGAAGGCCGTCGAGACGTTGACGTAGACGCACGCCGCATCGACCCGCCGGGTGAACTCCCGGGCCGTCCCGGCGTTTTCGGTGACGATGGCTTCGCTGTGGCGCGAGGAGTAGCGGGCGATGTGCGCCAGAGCTTCGTCGAGGGAGCCGACGGTCCGCACGGCCAGCTTGTAGTCGAGGAATTCGGTCCCGAAGTGCTCCTCCGCGGCGGGGCGGAGCAGGCACGCGGGGTAGCGGCCTTCGAGTGCGGCGTACGCCTCCGCGTCGGCGTAGACCGTGACGCGTTCGGCGGCCATCGGGTCGCACAGTTCCGCGAGGTCCCGGAGCCGTTCGCGGTGGACGATGAGGCAGTCGAGGGCGTTGCAGACGCTGACGCGCCGCGTCTTGGCGTTGCAGACCACGGCGCGGCCTTTCGTCAGATCGCCGTCGAGGTCGAAGTAGGTGTGGACGATGCCCGCCCCGGTTTCGATCACGGGTATGCGGGCGTTTTCGCGCACGAAGCGGATCAGTCCCGCGCCGCCGCGCGGGATCACCACGTCGACGTAACCCACGGCGTTCAGCAGCGCTCCGGCAGCCTCGTGGCCCGCGGGCAGCAGGGTGAAGGCCGCCGGGTCGATGCCTTCGCTGCGGAGCGCCTCGCGGAGCAGGGCGGCGATGGCTTCGTTGGAGCGGCGGGCGTCGCTGCCGCCCTTCAGCACGCAGGCGTTGCCCGTCTTCATCGAGAGCGAGAAAATGTCGGCCGTGACGTTGGGGCGCGCCTCGCAGATCATGCCCACCACGCCGAACGGTACGCGGACCTTGCGGAGGGTCATGCCGTTGGGACGGGTCCATTCGGCGATCGTTTCGCCCTGCGGCGAGGGCAGTCCGGCGACGGATTCCATGTCGGCGGCGATCGAGGCGATGCGTTCCGCCGTCAGCCGCAGGCGGTCGCGCATGGGTGAATCGGCGTCCATCGCCTCCAGGTCGAGGGCGTTGGCCGCGAGCACTTTTCCGGCGTTTTCCCGCAGCAGGGCGGCGGCTTTCACGACGGTGCAGCTCAATCGCCCGGCGTCGACAAGGGCCAGTTCGTTGCCGGCGCGCCGGGCGGCGGCGAAGATCGTATCGTATTCCATTTTTATTCCAGATATAGGTAATCGCAGTGAATCAGCGGTTTGAGACCTTTGCGGCCGAGGTTGCGGCGGGCCGTCGCGCTGTCGCACGAGATGCGGCCCACGCCCAGCGGGGCGCCTTCGGGCGAGAGGATGCGTACGATGTCGTCGCGCTCGAAATCCCCTTCGACGGCCGTGACGCCCACGGCGAGGATGCTCGCGGCCTTGCTCTGCGAGACGGCCGCGGCGGCCCCGGCGTCGAGGTGCAGGGCGCCCTTGGCGAAGCCTTCGCTGCTGGCGATCCACTTCTTGACCCCCGAAGCCGGTCGGGGAGCCGCTTCGAAACGCGTGCATACGACGTCGCGGTCCGTGAGGATCAGATCCGTCAGGATATTGTCGCGGCGGCCGTTGGCGATCACGACCTCGATGCCCTCGCCCGCCGCGCGCGACGAAATGCGGCTCTTGGTCGTCATGCCTCCGCGGCCGCGCGAGGAACGCGCCGTGTCGATGTACTGCGAGAGGTCGCGGCCCGGGGCGACGCGGCGGATGACCTGCGAGGCGGGGTCCGAAGGCGAACCGTCGTAGATGCCGTCGATATTGCTCAAGATGACGAGCGCCTCGGCTCCCATCATCGCCGCCACGAGACCCGAAAGTTCGTCGTTGTCGGTGAACATCAGCTCCGTGACCGAGATCGTGTCGTTCTCGTTGACGATCGGGACGACGCCCGCCGCGAGCATCGCCTCCATGCAGTTGCGCTGGTTGAGGTACTGCCGCCGCGTGGAGAGGCTCTCCTTGGTGGTGAGCACCTGCCCGCAGGCGATGCCGTATTCGTTGAAGAGGTCGTAGTAGCGGTTCAGCAGTTTCACCTGCCCGACGGCCGAGAAGAGCTGGCGGGCCGAAACGGTGTCGATGCGTCCGACGCGGGTTTCGAGCAGGCTGCGGCCCGAGGCCACGGCGCCCGACGAGACGAGGATGAACTCCGTGCCGGCCCGGTGCAGGCGCGCCAACTGGTCCACGAGCGCCGAGATGCGCGTGGTGTCGGGCCGTCCGTCCTCGCGGGTGAGCACATTGCTGCCGATCTTGACGACGATGCGGCGGTATTTTTTCGATTCACAATTCATAATTCACAATTCAAAATCGCTTCGTCCGGACAAACGGATTCGGTCGCCTGCCCCCCCCCTCCCGTCATTGCGAGGAGCGTGGCGACGCGGCAATCCGATCAAAGGTCGTAACCTCACAACGCGTCCAGCGGATTCCCACGTCGGTCCTTCGGCTCTTCCCGGAATGACAATCCAATTTTCACCTTTCGTTTCAGGGTTCATATTTATATCCCACGCCCTTGACCGTGACGATGCGTTCGTCGCCGATCTTCTGGCGCAGCTTGCGGATGTGCACGTCGATCGTGCGGTCGCCCACGACGACCTCCGTGCCCCAGATCTTGGCGTAAATCTCCTCGCGGGGAATCAGCTTCCCGGGCGACGAGTGGAGCAGGTCCAGCAGCGCGAACTCCTTGCGCGGGAGGGTGATCTCCTGTCCGTCGCGGATCACCGTGTAACGCTCGCGGTCGACCGTGAGCCCCGGGGCCGGGGCCTTCTCGGGAGGTCTGTCGGCGTCGATGCGCTTGAGGATCGCCTGCACGCGGCTTACCAGCAGCTTCATCTTGATAGGCTTGGTCAGGTAGTCGTCGGCTCCCACGTCGAACCCTGCCAGCTGCTGCCCCTCCTCGCCCAGCGCCGAGAGGAAAACCACCATCGTGTCCTTCAGCACGGGGTTTCGGCGGATCGCGCGGCAGGTCTGCGCCCCGTCCATCACCGGCATCATCATGTCCAGCAGGATCAGGTGCGGACGGCATTCGGCGGCCACTTTCAGCGCCTCGGCGCCGTTTTCGGCCGTGAAGACTTCGTAACCCTCGCGTACGAGGTTGTAACGGACGAATTCGAGGATGTCTACCTCGTCGTCGACCAGCAGGATACGGTGACTCATGGTGTCGGTTTTCGGTCAGGCGGCCCGCGAGGGGCCGTGTGTGCGTAACTTTTTGCGAAGATAATGATTTTCCGGCGAATATTCAATAAATTGTCGTACCTTTGGCCTTTCAACTATTCATATATGATCAACGAAGCTGATTTCAGCGCTTTAGGCCTCAGCGAGGAGATGCTCGCGGCCGTCCAGGCAAAAGGGTTCGAAACACCCACCTCCATCCAACGACTTACGATTCCCCGTCTGCTCTCGGGAGAGAACGACATCATCGCGCAATCCCAGACCGGCACGGGTAAAACGGCGGCTTTCGGGCTGCCGATACTCCAGCAGATCGAGCCTTCGAAAGAGGGCGTGCAGTCCATCATCCTCGTCCCGACGCGCGAGCTGGCCGTGCAGGCCGCCGAGGAACTTTTGAGTTACAACCGCGAGCGGCGGCTCTCGATCACGGCCATCTACGGAGGGGCCGCGATGAGCGAGCAGCTGCGCCGCCTGTCGCGGGGCGTCGACATCGTCGTCGGCACGCCGGGGCGCGTGCTGGATCACATCCGCCGCGGTACGCTCAAATTGGACAAGGTCCGTTTCCTGGTTCTGGACGAAGCCGACGAAATGCTCAACATGGGCTTCGTGGAGGATGTCGAGGAGATCATGAGCCATACGGGCGAAGACCGCCGCGTGCTGCTCTTTTCGGCCACGATGCCCGAGCGGATCATCCGTCTTTCGGAGGCTTACATGCGCAATACGGAGGTGCTGCGCGTGGAGTCGCAGCACCTGACGGCCGACCTCACGAACCAGATCTATTTCGAGGTGCGCGAAGCCGACAAGTTCGACGCCATGACGCGCATCATCGACATCGAACCGGACTTTTACGGCATCGTCTTCTGCCGCACGAAGATCGGCGTGGACGAGGTGGCGACGCGCCTGGCGGCCCAGGGCTATTCGGCCGAGGGGCTGCACGGCGACGTGTCGCAGGCCCAGCGCGAGAAGATTCTCCGCAAGTTCCGCGACAAGGCGGTCAACATCCTGGTGGCGACCGACGTGGCCGCGCGGGGTATCGACGTGTCGAACCTCTCGCACGTGATCAACTATTCGCTGCCGCAGGATTCGGAGAGCTACGTCCACCGCATCGGCCGTACGGGCCGCGCCGGCAACCAGGGTACGGCCATCACCTTCATTTCGGGCGCCGAACTGCGCCGTTTCAACTGGATGATGCGCGACATCAAGGCCGACATCAAGCGGGAGACGCTGCCTTCGCCGCAGGACATCGTGGCGATGAAGCGCGCCAAGATCAAGGACGATTTGCAGGAGATCGTGGCCAATGAGAGCTACGGCGACTACGCCGACATCGCGGCCGAACTGCTCGAAAGCTATGCGCCCGACGTGGCGCTGGGGGCCTTGCTGCGGCTGGCTTTCCGCAGTGAACTGGATCAGAGCAGCTACCCCGAAATCCGTTCGTTCTCGGTCGACCGCAAGGGCAAGGCGCGGCTGTTCCTGGCGCTCGGGGGCCGCGACGGCTACACGGCCCGCCGGATCGTGGAGATGCTCAAGCGCAAGTGCGGACTGCGGGACAAGAATATCGACGACGTGCGTGTCTTCGAGAACTATTCGCTGGTGAGCGTGCCGTTCAGCGACGCCGAGGCGGTCGTGGGGCAGCTCAACGCCTCGGGAGGCCGTCGCCGCATCGCCAAGATCGACGGTTCCGATGTGGAGAACGGCGGTGGAAAGCGGCGCCGGCCGGCTACGGAGGGTCGCAACGGCGGCGAAGGCGCGTCCGGAAGCGAATCGGCCGGAGAGCCTCGTCCCGAGACGCGGGGCCGCAGGAAGGCCGGGCAGCCCGAGGGCGCGGAGGAGTTCCGCTCCGAAAGGCGGCCGCGCAGGGAAACCGCGGAAACGGCGGACGACGCCGGGGAGCGGCGTCCCGTGACGCGGAGCCGGAAAAAGGCCGAAAACGACTGGAACGCGTCTCCGGCAGGCGGCAACGACGGCTTCGACTGGGAGGCTTTCCAGCGTTACGACGATGCCGCGGCATGGGAGAAGCCCAAGCGCGGCGGCGGGACCAGAAGCGTCCGCCGCAGCGGCCGTCCCGTCACCACGGGCCGTCAGGCTGCGCCCAAACGCATTGCCGCAAAGGGCCGCAAACGCTGACGAAGGGCCGGAACAGACCGGAAAATTGCGCCGCCGTGCCGGGATGCAGCGATTTCGCGCTTCCGGAGGGCGGCGTTGTCGCATGTTTTGACGAAATCTTTTCGGCGTTCCGCATAAAATGGTTATATTTGCGAGATTTATATGCTCCCGCACATGCGGGAACCAAAAAACGTGTACTGAAATGGCTACTGAAAAACCGACACTTCCTGCTCCCGAGGAGCAAGTCAGCCCTGCGGCTGAAGATGCGCAAGCGAATCCTGCCGTGACTGCCCGAGTCCCTGAACCCGAAATGCCCGCCGCCGGACCGGCTGCGGAGGCGCCAGCCGCTGCGGAAGAACCCGTTGCGGAGGTTGCGGACGCGCCCGCGGAATCCGCCGTGACGGAAGCGCCCGCCGCAGAAACGCCTGCGGAGGAGGCCGCTGCGGAGCGGATTTCCGGGGAGGAGGCTGCGCCACGCGCCAAACGTGCCCGGATCAAGCCTGCCGCCGGGCCGGAGGTTGCGGAATCGGAGGAGGACGCGTCCCGGGACGTGCAGGTGGACTTTGCCGATGAGGAGGCTGCGCTCGCGGCGCAGAATGCCGGGCTGGAGATCGAGGGCGCGACGCCCGAGGAGGAGGCCGCGGAGGAACTCGCCGCACAGAAGTCCGAGGAGGACAAGTTCGCCGGAAAAGGCAAGGAGGAGTTGGTGGCCCTGTTCGCCCGGATGCTCGAAGAGCAGCCCGTGCAGTCGATCCGCCGGGATGTGGAGGCGCTGAAGATCGCCTTTTACCGCATCCGCCGCGCCGAGGTCGAGGCCGCACGCCGCCGCTTCGTCGAGGAGGGCGGCGCCGAGGAGGATTTCGCTCCTTCGGTGGATGGCGCCGAAATTCAGCTCAAGGAGCAGTTCAAGGAGTACCGCCGCCGCCGCGACGCGTTCATCGCCAACCTCGAAGCCGAGAAGGAGGCGAATCTCAAGGTCAAGCAGGCGATCATCGAGGAGCTGAAGGAGCTGGTCAATTCGGACGAGACGCTCAACCATACGTTCAACAAGTTCCGCGAGTTGCAGCAGCGCTGGAAGGATACCGGCATCGTGCCGCAGCAGCATGTCAAGGATTTGTGGGAGACCTACAACCTGCACGTCGAGAATTTTTACAGCTTCATCAAGATCAACAAGGAGCTGCGCGACCTCGATCTGAAGAAGAACTACGAGCAGAAGGTGGCCCTCTGCGAGCAGGCCGAGGCGCTGGTGCTGGAGCCTTCCGTCGTCGAGGCGTTCCACAAGCTGCAAAAACTCCATGACGAGTGGCGCGAGACGGGTCCCGTCGCCAATGAGTACAAGGAGGCGCTCTGGGAGCGTTTCAAAGCCGCGTCGAGCCGCATCAACAAACAGCATCAGGAGCATTTCGAAACGCTGAAGGGCGAGCAGGTGAAGAACCTCGAGCTCAAGACCGGGCTGTGCGTCGCCACGGAGGAACTTTCGTCCCAGCCGCTCACCACCCGCAAGGAGTGGAACCGCGCGAGCGACCGTCTGCTGGAGATTCAGAAGACCTGGAAGACCATCGGTTTCGCACCGAAGAAAGATAACAACCGCATCTACGAACGTTTCCGCACGGCGTGCGACCGTTTCTTCGAGGCCAAGCGGCAGTTCTATGCCGGAATGAAGACCGAGATGGAGCACAACCTTCAATTGAAGATTGAGATCTGCGAGGCCGCCGAGTCGCTGATGAACAGCGAGGAGTGGAAGAAGGCCACCGACGAACTGATCGCCCTCCAGGCCCGCTGGAAGCAGATCGGAGCCGTGTCGCGGCGCCATTCGGACGCCGTCTGGAAGCGTTTCCGCGCTGCCTGCGACAAGTTCTTCGAGCGCAAGGCGTCGCACTTCGCGAGCGTCGACGGCGAGCACGAGGAGAACCTGCAGAAGAAACTCGCCCTGCTGGCCGAAATGGCCGGGGCCGACGTGAAGGCCGGGGGCTACGAGGTGATCCGCGAGTTCCAGCGCCGCTGGGGCGAGATCGGTTTCGTGCCCATCAAGCAGAAGGACGCCATCCAGAAAAAGTACAAGGCCGCCGTGGACGAGCTGTTCAACACGCTGCGCGGTTCGGAGCGCGACCGTTCGATGGGCCGCTTCCGCGAGAAGGTCTCGTCGTTCAAGGCCTCGGGCGACCGCCGCCTGCGCTCGGAACGCGAACGCCTCTACAACAAGGTGCGTCAGCTGGAGCAGGAGATCGGCCTCCTGGAGAACAACATCGGCTTCTTCGCCAAGTCGAAGAACGCCGAGGCGTTGGTGGCCGACGTGCGTGCGAAGATCGAGCGCGCCCGCGAGGAGATGGCCTCGACGATCGAGAAGGTGAAGCTGATCGACAAGCAGGACCAGGACGAAAATAACAATGCCTGACGATCGGATCGCCCTGCCGCTCCGGACGCCGGCCCACGGCGGAACGCCGTGTATACAGGTTTGACCCGCCCCCGAACCCCCGCCTTGGCGGGGGCTTGCGGAAAAAGGCGCTGAACGGTGTTACAACGAATTTATAAATAAAACAGTAATGAAACTTTCCAAACCCAAGTACATATTCGTAACGGGCGGCGTGGCGTCGTCGCTCGGCAAGGGTATTATTTCGGCTTCGATCGCCCGCCTGTTGCAGGCCCGCGGTTACTCGGTGACCATTCAGAAACTCGACCCCTACATCAACGTAGATCCCGGAACGCTCAACCCCTACGAGCACGGCGAGTGCTACGTCACCGAGGACGGCGCCGAGACGGACCTCGACCTGGGGCACTACGAGCGCTTCACGAACCAGCCCACGTCGAAGTCCAACAACGTCACGACGGGCCGTATCTACAAGAGCGTCATCGAGAAGGAGCGCAAGGGCGAGTACCTGGGCAAGACCGTGCAGGTCATTCCCCACATCACCGACGAGATCAAACGCCGCATTCAGCTGCTGGCGCAGACCAAGAAATACGACGTGATCATCACCGAGATCGGCGGCACGGTGGGCGACATCGAGTCGCAGCCGTTCATCGAGTCGGTGCGCCAGCTCCGCTATTCGCTGGGTTACCGGAATACGGCGCTGGTTCACCTGACGCTGATCCCCTACATGGCCGCTTCGGGCGAGTTGAAGACCAAACCCACGCAGCACTCGGTGAAGGCCCTGCTGGAGAACGGTCTCCAGCCCGACATCCTCGTGCTGCGCGCCGAACATCCGCTGTCGACGGCGCTCAAGCGCAAGGTGGCGCTGTTCTGCAACGTCGACGCCAACGCCGTGATGGAGTCGATCGACGTGCCGACGATCTACGAAGTGCCGCTGAAAATGCACGAACAGCATCTGGACGAGGTCGTGCTGGACAAACTGAACCTGACGGCCGACAAAGAGCCGGACATGGCCGCGTGGAGCGCATTCGTCGAGAAGGTGAAACACCCCTCGAAGAAGATCGAGATCGCGCTGGTCGGCAAGTACACCGAACTGCCCGACGCCTACAAGTCGATCTGCGAATCGTTCATCCACGCCGGGGCGGTCAACGACTGCAAGGTCAAGCTGCGCTATGTCAATTCGGAGAAGATCACCCGCGAGAGCGCAGCTGCGCAGCTGGGCAAGATGTCCGGCATTCTGGTGGCTCCGGGCTTCGGCAACCGCGGCATCGAGGGGAAGATCGAGGCCGTGCGCTTCGCCCGCGAGAACAACATCCCGTTCCTGGGCATCTGTCTGGGCATGCAGTGCGCCGTGATCGAGTTCGCGCGCCACGTGCTGAATCTCGCCGATGCCAATTCGAGCGAGATGGAGCAGACGCCGCATCCGGTGATCGACCTGATGGAGGAGCAGAAGGGCGTTACGGCCAAAGGCGGCACGATGCGTCTGGGCGCCTATCCCTGTGCGCTGAAGAAAGGCTCGAAAGTCGCTGCCGCCTACGGCAAATTCAACATTTCGGAGCGTCACCGCCACCGTTACGAGTTCAACAACGACTATCTGGAGCAGTTCGAGGCGGCCGGCATGAAGGCCGTGGGCGTGAATCCCGACACGAATCTGGTGGAGGTCGTCGAGATCGAGAACCATCCCTGGTTCGTCGGTACGCAGTACCATCCCGAATACAAGAGCACCGTATTGAGCCCCTCGCCGCTGTTCGTGGCCTTTGTGAAGGCCGCGCTGGCGTATGCGGAGAAGAAGTAATCACCCTCTGAAAAGATAAAAAGGAAGACAGTTTAATGGATAAAAAATCAATCATAGGCATTGCCGTCGTAGCGGTTCTTTTTCTGGGATTCGCCTATTTCAACAGCCAGCAGCAGAAAGAGTATCTGGAACAGAAAGCCGCATACGAGGCCTATGTCGATTCGGTGGCCGCAGCCGCGCGTGCGGCGGCTCCCGTGGCCGATTCGCTGGCGTCGGGTAACGGCGTGCAGGCCGAAGTGGCGGCCGCAGAGGCTGCGGCAGCGGTACGCGAGCGCCAGGTGGAGACGCTGGGCGAGTCGCTGACGGCGGCCCGCGAGGCGGAGGCCGAAGAATTCATCGTGGAGAACGACGTGATGGCGGTGCTCTTCTCCACCCGCGGCGGCCAGATCAAGGGCGTCACGCTGAAGGATTACACCCAATACGGTCCGCGCGGAAAACGCGACCGGAAAATAGAGATGATGGACCCCGCCACGGCGCGTTTCGGGCTTTCGTTCTATCTGAAGAACGGGCTGAAGAACGTGCCGGTCAACACGCTGGATTACGTGTTCACGGCCCAGCCCGTAGTGGGGGAGGCGGACGGAGCCAAGAGCGTCGTGATGCGCCTTCCGGTGGCGGAGGGGGCCTATCTGGAGTACCGTTACCTTATATATGATACGGAGGCTCCCGAGCGCGACTACCTCGTCGACTTCGACGTGCGGCTGGTGAATATGGCTCCGGAGATGGCCAACCAGACGCAGATTCAGATCGACTGGGCGAACACCACCTTCCAGAACGAGAAGGGTTTCCAGAACGAGAACATGTACACCACGCTCTCGTACCGTTTCCCCGACGAGACCTCGATCGAGGAGCTGGGCATGAGCGAAGGCGCAAAGTCGAAGAACATCTCGACGCAGGTCAACTGGGTGGCTTTCAAGCAGCAGTTCTTCTCGTCGGTGTTCATCGCCCCGGACAACGTGTCCTATGCCAACCTCGCCTTCGACACGGCGGCTCCCGAGTCGTCGCTGCTCAAGACCTTCACGGCGCAGATGGGCGTGCCCTATACGCCGCAGACCGAAGGGTATGACTTCGCATTCTATTTCGGTCCCAACAAGTACTCGATCCTCAAGAAGATCGGGGAGCCGGGCGGTGCGGATATTTATCTGGAGCGTCTCGTGCCGCTGGGCTGGGGCATCTTCGGATGGGTCAACCGCTGGTGTGTGATTCCGGTCTTCGACTTCCTGCGCAACTACATCGGCAGTTTCGGCATCATCATCTTCATCCTGGTGCTTCTGGTGAAGCTGGTGATCTCGCCGCTGACCTACAAGAGTTACGTTTCGATGGCCAAGATGCGTCTGGTCAAACCCCAGATCGACGAACTGGCGAAGAAGTATCCCAAGCCGGAGGACGCCATGAAAAAGCAGCAGGCGACGATGGAGCTTTATAAAAAGGCGGGCATCAACCCCATGGGCGGCTGTATTCCGATGCTGATCCAGATGCCGATCCTGATCGCCATGTTCCGCTTCTTCCCCGCGTCGATCGAGCTGCGCGAGCAGCCCTTCCTGTGGGCCGACGACCTCTCGTCGTACGACAGCATCGTGAACCTGCCGTTCTCGATCCCGTTCTACGGCGACCATGTCAGCCTGTTCGCGCTGCTGATGGCCGTGTCGCTGTTCGGCTACTCCTACTTCAATTACCAGCAGACCGCTTCGTCGCAGCCCCAGATGGCCGGCATGAAGTTTATGATGGTCTACATGATGCCGATCATGATGCTGTTGTGGTTCAACAGCTATTCGAGCGGC
>CEAX01022618.1_pt1 | contig 57264 bp, 73 predicted proteins | sample 554721 | NCBI WGS metagenome assembly CEAX01 (sample SAMEA3182098, study PRJEB8094) | gut metagenome | biome: human; feature: gut; material: Stool; isolation source: human stools | place: Canada | collected 2012-05-30 | reverse complement strand
TTTGCCTACTCTGCAACAAAATTATGCTCGAAAATCCGCACACATTTCTTATGAAGACAGGTTCTTAATTTCCGATACGATCTTATTGTAGGATCTTTTATTGAGCTTATAGAAGAAAAGTACAATAGCAGTAACAATCCAGAGTATTCCGGGGATAGTCGAGAAGCTGTGCTTCATTATAGAAAGAACTGTTTCATTCTGCGTGATGTTAGCTTCAAAGCCTGCTGCTCCGAGAGTGGCAGCAAGTACCGATGTACCTATTGCCATTCCGATCTTATTTCCGAGAGAAATAAACGCATACTGAAAGCCGTCGTTTCTGATGCCCGTTTTCCATTCGCCGTATTCAACACAGTCGGGAATTATTGCGTATATAGCAGTATTAAAGCCTGCAAAGAAGAACTGTGTAAGTCCCGAGCAGATATAAAACGCTGCCGGTGAACTTACGGGACTGAACAGATATAACGAGATCATACATACTCCCGTTCCGAGAGCAAGAATGGAGGCCGCTCTGCCTTTATTGCCCGTCCATTTGAAAATTATGGGGAAAAGTCCTGCGCCTATTATTGACGGAATAATTATTGCCATTGAATATTTGGTAAAAAACGCTTCGCTGCCTTCAACATACTTGAAATAATAAAGTGCATCTGCATTTCTTCCGTAAAGAGTTACACCGAACAGAAACTGTCCGAGAAGTGCAAGAAGATAAGGCTTGTTCTGTATAACGGTTTTCAGCTGCAGCTTCAAAGGGATTTTTTCCTTTTCGGGAACTGTGACCGCTTCTTTGGTCTTTGCAAAGCAGAAAATATGACAAAGTGCAAAAATGATACCGTAAACAACCGCAACAAGGAGATAACCCTGTTTATCATTTCCGCCGCCCAGCTTTGAAATAAGCGGAAGAGTAATGATATTGATAATTCCAATGGCTATCATTGCGCTTACCGAACGGAACGTATTGATTTTTGCACGTTCCTCGATGTTCTGAGTCATAGCACCGCACAGCGTTCCGTATGGTATATTTACACAGGTATATCCAAGAACAAGCATGCAGTATGTAACCGACATATAAATTATCTTTGTGGTATTGCTCCAATCGGGATGTGCCCAGAATGTTGCCATAAGCACCAGAGCAGTAATGGGTGCGGCAATGAGAAGCCCAGGGTCTGTAAGGAAAAAGTGGTAAGGGCAATGTTTGGACAGAATCATCAAAAAACGACGTTTTTGACTAATCACCCAGATTTAAACGAAATATCAAGCTTATTGTTATGATAATTAACAAATACACGCTTGACAGGACTGTTTAAGCATTGTAATATAAATGTATAACATAAACCTCTGAAAGGGGTAGATAAAAATGAATGGAAAAAAGAATAAGCTTCGCAGCTTTCTGTTAAAATTCACCGCACTTTTTTTCGCAGCGGTTATGCTGACTTCTGCGGCAGGATTTACCGTTTCGGCTCAGAAATATTCGGCAGACGATTTCGTTCATGCCGAGGGAAGCAGGATAATCGGAACGGACGGAAAGGAACTCCACATTCAGGGAATGGCTCTCGGAAATTCTGTGTGGGGCAATCCATCCCTTCCCGATACATCGCATCATAATGAAAAAACATACAAAGAGCTTTCGGAAATGGGTTTTAACAGCGTAAGATTTTATATCAACTACGGCTTGTTTGAAGACGATAAAAAACCGTATAAATATAAGAAATCCGGTTTTGAATGGCTCGATAAAAACATAAAATGGGCAAAAAAATACGGTATGGGCATAATCATAAATATGCATTGTCCGCAGGGAGGCTATCAGTCAACGGGCGGCGGAATGGAGCTATGGACGGATAAAAACAATCAGGACAGGCTGACCGCACTTTGGCAAACGATTGCAAAGCGTTATGCGAATGAGCCGACTGTCTGGGGTTACGGACTTATAAACGAACCCGTTGTTCCTATGAAGGATACTATGGAACAAACATACGAACAGTATAATAAACTTATGCAGCGAATCACCTCGGCAATAAGAAAGGTTTCACCATATCAGGCAGTATTCGTTGAAGGTGTAGGCAGCGCAGTTAAGTCTGACGGAGAAAGAGAGTATGAATACTTTACTCCCGAACACTCTTTTGCAAGAATAAACGATAAAAACGTCATCTATGAGTTTCATAAATACGATGCTTTTTACTTCACGCACCAGAACACCGACTGGGCAGTTACGAAAGGACACACAATGACATACCCCACCGAGGAGATAGTTGATGAGGATGTTGTAAACGGCTGGGTGAACTGCGAAGCCGCCTCGAAAAAATCGTCCAAAGGAAACGGCTGGTCTTATTTCCAAAGCAAAACCATTTCTTTATCGAACAAGGCAAATGTCGTGGCTGCAGCCGTGACTGCTTCAAACCTCGGAGAGGGAGGTACAGCATATTTCGACGATATCACGCTGACTGAGATATCCCCGAAAGGAAAGCGCAGAACGCTCTTTAAAGCCGATTTTTCCGGTGGGATCTTGAACAGCAGTCCGTGGAGCGAGGACGGCAGCGGCATTTCCGAATACTATGATGGTGACGGAAACAATGCTAAGGGCTGCTTGAAGATATCGGGAACCACCTCGGTGTATGTACAGAATTTCAAGCGGTTTGAGATGAAAAAGGGATATAAGTATATGATATCGGGATATATAAAATCCGACAGCAGCTCGCCCGAGATAAGAATGGATATGTCACTCAGCGAAAATATCCGCAACTTTGACAAGGATTATCTTGAAGAAAGCTTTATGCCGTATGTAAAGTTCTCCGAAAAGCATAACGTTCCGATTTATCTCGGCGAATTCGGCGTTATTTCGGAAGGCTTTGAAAACGGCCGCAACGGTGTCGGTTGGGTAAGAGATATGATAAGTATATGCCGCAAATACAACATCGGATTTGATTATCATGTGTACAATGAATTGCCTTTCGGACTGTATGACGATTATCCAAATGGAAAAAACGAGGAGCTTGCAAAGCTTTTCGGAGAGGTGCTGAAATAACGCCCTGTAAAGATCCGTAAACAATTCAAACGAAAACGAGTTTAATTCTAATTTTAGTATAACGCAATATTTGCCGTTTACGCACATTTATAAAACGAAAATAGGGCTGTTGCAAGACATCCATAAATGATGTCCGTGCAACAGCCCCTTGATGTATGCGATCATAAATCCATTAACCAAGTCTGCCTTCATCCGCAAGGTATATCTCATCTGCGGCTTTGCCTTCGGTTTCAAAGATAATGATCGTATTCATTCCCTTTTTCAGCAAAGGCGCAGGCAGATACAGCCTCTTCTGAGGACCTATATCCCAGAAACGTCCCAGATTAAATCCGTTTACAAAAGCACAGCCCTTACCAAACCCGTCCAGCTCAAGGAACGTATCACAAAGCTCATCGGCTTCAAATCCAAATCTGTAAAAAGCAGGAACGCCCGCAAAATATCCCTCATCAAAGCTTAGTTTTCCTATCTGTTCTTCATCAAGAGGGAGCGGAAAGATCTCAAAGCCGAACTGTCGGTGATCGTTTATCTTAACACCGCCAGAAATGCCCTTTCTCTGATTTTCAAGACCTGTTCCAAAGTTTTCACGCCCGATATTCTCGCAAAGCAGGTCAATAATTCCGCCTGTGCGCTTTTCATTCGGCTCAAATTTTTCGTGAATATTTTCTGCAAAGGCAGTATAAACATATTCACCGTTGTGATAGCACTCTATTCTGTCGGCAGCGTTTTCCATGCGTATCTCGTTCACCGTCTCACCGTCCCTGATTTTGGTGCGGTATAAAATATATCCGTAATTCTGTCCGATCTCCTCCATTGTCAGCGGATAATTTGAACAAACAAGCTCGGAAATTTTTTCAAGGACTGAGAACAGATCAGCTTTGCCCGTGCAGGGAATTTTTCCGTAAGCCTTCCGTTTAATATTTGTTGTAAGAGGTATCTCCGCTATGTCTGTATATTTTGAGATAACGTCCCTGCAAAGCCTGTATTTTTCGGTTATCTGTCCGTCCTCCGTGAGAGGAGCGTCATAATCGTATGAGGTCACGTCCCCTGTTCTGCTTCCGCCGTTTCTGCCGCTCATAAAACCGAAATTGGTGCCGCCCTCAAACATATAGAAATTAACGCTGCCCCGTTTCAGCAGCTCGTCAAGCTCCGCCGCCGCCTTTTCGGGAGAAGTTGTGTGATGCTCATCTCCCCATGCGTCAAACCAGCCGTTCCAGAATTCCATACACATAAGGGGCTTGTCATCACCGATGAATTTTTTCATCTGACTAAACTGCCACTCTGCCCCGGAGCCGAAATTTCCCGTAGGCAGCGCACCGTCCACCATTCCCGATTTGTATATCGGCTCACTCCATGGACCGTCCGAGGTTACAAAGGGAACGGTTATACCAAGCTCTCTCATAGTATCACGGAGAAATTCAAGATACGCCTTATCGTTGCCGTAATAGCCGTACTCGTTCTCGATCTGCATTAAAATTATATTGCCGCCCCTGTCTATCTGATAAGGCACCAGCTTCGGGATAAGCTCACTGTAATAATTCTTTACAGCATTAAGATACGGTTCATAGCTGCACCGAAGCCGCATATTCCTGTCACGAAGGAGCCATGCAGGCAGACCGCCGAATTCCCATTCCGAGCAGATATAGGGTGAAGGTCGAATTATTATATAAAGTCCCAATTCCTGTGCTGTTTCGATAAATCGGCATATATCACGCATTCCCTCCCAAATAAACTGTCCCCTGTTCGGTTCGTGAAAATTCCAAGGGATATAGGTTTCAACAGTATTGCAGCCCATATTCACAAGTTTTTCAAGTCTGTCCTGCCAATATTCGGGAACGGTTCGGAAGTAATGGAATGCTCCCGAAATTATTTTAAACGGCTTTCCGTTCAGATAGAATTTATCCTTTATTTCAAACATTTCGCACCTCAATATTCTATTGCGTCAACAGTATAGGAACCGCCTATGACCTTGATCTTTACCGTGTGTTCGCCCTTGGGAACCTCCGCAGAATAGCTGCACTGTCTTGCAAGTGCTCCCCAAGGATTTTTCTTTGTTTCAAGCAATTCTCCGTCAACATAAACTTCAATATCCGCAGGGTCGGTCTGACCGATTATCGCAAAACGATCGCCCGTAAAGCTGAACTCAAAGCTCTTTTCGCCCGTATCTCCCTCGGCAATTTCCGCACGGGAAATTGTTCTGTTGAAATTAAGATAGCTGTCGGGAACGGTTCTGTACCAGTCACCGTTATAGGTAACGGACGGATCGTGATCGTCAACTCTTGTAATTGTGGGTTTGCAGCCGTCCACAGGAGATATTTTCATATTGTCAAAAATATTGTTGTAAAGACCGCTGCCGATCGAAACTCGTCCCGAATTTGCAAAAGCAATATCATCGTCAAAGGCGGTCAGCTCTGTACCGTCAAGCTCTGCGGATATATGCTTTCCTGCGGCGGTGATTCTTACCGTATGCCATACCGAACTGTCAAAGCCGTCAATTTCTCCGCTGTCTGCTGTCTGTGCATTCTTTTTAAGCTCCCATTTTCCGTTAGGATATACTCTTATGCTGTAGCCGTTTTCCGCTGACCATGAATCAAGCTCTGCTGTGAGATAGCGAACGCCAAGCGCAATATAATTATCCGCAGCACTATCCGCAAGCTTAAAATCTATTTCCGCAGAATAATTTGCCCAGCGGTCATCGCCGAGAGAGGTAATGGGATTGGGAGTACCTCTGTAACGCCAATCGGTAGGCTTGTTATCGGCATTTATCATCTGCATCAGCACCTTGTTTCCGTCAATTTCCGAAACCTCAAAGGCTCCGCCCTGATCGGTAGTGTAAAGGGGAGCGTTTCCTCTTGCAGAGAGAAATTCTTCGGAGTATTCAAAATCGTCGGAATAATTTATATCAAGGGGAATATCATCATACCTGCAGTTGTAAACGGAAGTATCTGCGGTATTGTCAAGAGTTGTAACAGTAACTATGGAATAAGGCTTTACCTCGATAGAATAGGAATATTTTCCCTCGGCTTCAACGGGACGGAAGGTGCCGATGTTCCTGAAATAATTTTCGTTGTAAGCCTGACCCTCATCGGGACCTCTTGTTTCCCAAATTGTGAACGGTGCTTCTGCCTGCTTCATATTTTCAAGGGTAAAGGTGTAATTGCGCTGCTCCTCGCTGTCGTTGCAGATGATGATAGAATAATCTCCCGTTTCCGTATCGGTAACGGCCATATAATTGTTAGTTGTCTCGGAAATGTAGTGATTTTCCTTGCCGTCACCATAGCAGGCACTGTCGATAAATCTCCAGCCGTTCTTTATAAAATGGGTGAAATGTGCGGAAGTCCATACACCGCAGTCCGCTTCATAATAACCGCTCCAAGGGTTCTGTGCATTTATCAGTGATTTTGGAAAATATTTTGCTCCCGAATAATACGCTGCCACAGCAGGCTGATACTCATACATGGTCATTCTGCCGTTGTAATAACCGTTGATGATGCGATTGCATACGTCAAGAGCACCGTTTGTGCCGTTAATGCCGCTGCCGTTGCTTTGCACCGCCAGCTTTGCAATATTCGTGGAAGCAACTCCCTCGGAATACCAGATCTCTTTGCCATAGTTTTTGTTCAGAAGCTTAGCCTTTTCGCTTGCCCAAGTGTTATAATGCTCGGCAAGAATATCAACTGCGTTTCGCAGAGCTTCGTTATCTGTCATTTCGTCCGCGATCTTCCATGAACCTATCTCATCGGAAGCAACTATCTTTATCGCACCGTAATCGTACCGCTCATCAGTTTCATTTTCCAGCCTGTCGGCAAAATATATTATCCAATCGGTGTCCACCTTTTCTGCCTCGTTAGCGTCGGCACTGATGTGGGTGAATTTCATTCCGTATGTATCGAATGCACCTTCAATAGCAGCCTTATACCATTTGTATCTTGCTTCAAAGCCTGCCTTCAGGGACTCAGCAAATGCGTCTGTTACCCACTTTGGCTCTCCCCAGCGGAGCAGATCAACGGTAATATCGGGATTTATGGAGAGAGCGTCCGCCGCAAACATAAAGCCTGCACCCCTTGTAACGTCCGCTTCTTCATCGGCTGAACGCATTATACAAGGCTCTGTACCCGATGAAGAATTAACGTCCGTGCCGAATTCGATCTTAACGTGAGTAAGACCTGCGCCGTAATCGGGCTTGAACAGCAGGTTCATTATCTCCCAATATGCATCGGGATTTTCCGTTTTGTAGTCCATAAGAAGACGTGAGGAATTGTTTCCCGTTATAACGCCCAGACCACGCCACACCGTACCCTTGTCCATATTTGTTGTGTTTCCGTCAACAGTAACAGATTTGTAAGCTGTGTTCACACTTGCAAGCGGTATTTCCTTTTCTGCTGTTGTTTCAGTTGTCTGCATAGCAGTTTCCTCCGTTTCAGCTTGATTTTTACTGTCCGTACATCCGCTTAAAGCGATGGGAATCATTGCTGTACATACTGCGGACGCTATAATTTTTTTGATATTCATAAGCGCATCTCCTTAAAAGGGTTATTTGCAATATTTTAGCTGAATTTATGGAATACTGCATTATATTATCTGCTATTTATTATAGAAAATCTGCTGTTTTTTGTTGTAAATTATCCCGATGTGTGATATGATAAAAAGGGTGATAAAATGGCAATTATAGAACACGCAGGATATTATGAAAATCCCATGTACAATGTCTGTCATACTCATACGTCATGCGAGATCATGCACATCGTAAGCGGCAAAGTGAACATTGTCACCGGAGATATTATATCTGTTCTTTCCGACGGAGATTCTGCGCTTATAAAAAGCAGACAGCTTCATGATGTAACTGTAGAAAAGGATATAGAGTACAAGCGATTTATTACAATAATAAACCCGTGGGAGCTGAAAAATCAGCTTAGCCGTCCCGATCTATTTTCAATACTGACGGACATTAGCAAGGGCGGTATCATCGTGATAAAAAATAAGCCCGAAATTCGGTCGGGCTTTGAAAAAATGGCTGATATATTTTTGTATGGCGGAAATATTTACTCGGAGCTGAGTGCGGCACTTGATATCGTGTCGGAATTTTTCGATGTTTGCAGACCACAGAATGAAAAAACTGCTAAGCGTTCGGGAAAAATTCTTTCGGAAAAGGTCAGGACGTATATTGAGCAAAATTATGCGGACAGCATAAAAATTGAGGATATTGCCGCCGATAATTTTATCAGCGAGGGTTATCTTTCTCACGCATTCAAGGCGGAAACGGGAATGTCACCCCGTGAATATCTTACCCACATACGCTGCACAAGAGCTTGTGAGCTTATACGATATACCGGCATGAAGCTGTCCGATATTGCCGCAAACACAGGATTTTGCAGTCAGAGTGACATGAGCAGAAAAATCAGAGAATGCTATGGAGTTACTCCGTCTGAAATCAGATTTGGATAACGTACTTTGTTAGGGTATCAAAGAAAATTGACAGCTTGAACCCACGATACTCGCCCATATCAAGTGTCCTACCCTGCATTTGCAGATATGAGAGATTTACGCCGTATCCTTTTTCTTTGAGCTTCTCTGTAAGATCATCAATGCTTCTCACATCATCACGCATAACCAGTTCATCAAGCTCGGCTTTCAGATTTTCTTTCCATGAATTTTTTCGCTGCCGTGACAGATAATCGCCATACTTGTGGTTGTAAGTTTTCTTCGGACGCTCGATAATGCTGATATGATTTTTGAGAGCAATTTTATCCGAAATTGCTTTGCATCGGTTCAGAGATTTTTTATCTGCTCGCCAAAGCTTTCCGTCATCATCATAAGGACATACAACGAAATGATTATGGTAATGACTTTTATCAGTGTGAGTTGAGATAAGCACCTGAAACTTATCTCCGAAAACCTCCTGCGCCCATTCCACTCCGATGCGGTGAACTTCATTTTCCGTAAGCTCGCCCGCTTTGAAGGACTGAATGTAATGGTGCAGCCGCACACGCTCTTTTCCGCCGAGAATTTCATTTTTCATAAAAAGCGACTTCTTCCAAAATCTCTGACCGCTGAAATGTTCAAAGCTCTGCTCCATTTCCTTGTATGCAATATGCGGATCAGTTGAGCAGTTTATTGATGACGTGAGCGTGTTTCTCGTCTTGTTTTCATTGGTCACATATTCAAGAAGTTTCAGTGGAGAACCATGAACGGCAATGTACTTTATGATAGGCATTTCATCACTCCAGAAGCTCATTCGGCTTCAATGGTCTGAGATATTTTTCAAAAACCTTTTCAAGACGTGCATACTGTTCTCTGACTTCCTCCACTGCCTTGGCTGTGAGCTCACCCGTTTCATTGGCTTTCTTGGCGATCTGGTTCAGCTCGTTGCCGATCATTCGGAATGGTCTTGTCACCTCACGGAGTTCGGCGAGGTCAAAGCATTTCATTTCACCCTGAACAGCGATATGACGTACATACACGGCAAATCTCATGTTCAGTTTCTCGGCTCTTTTCTTTATAACCTCATATTCATCATCATTAAGACGAATGAGGAACGTCCTGTTTCTCTTTTCTATATCTGTCATCCTTTCTAAAAAATATATACAAAGGTGTTAGGGGCAAATGCCCATAAAATGCGAAACTGCGAGGGTTCGCACGATTTGGAGATATCTCAAATCTACGCTTGCTATCTTCCAACTCCCCCGTATTTTTCAAATTCCTGCATCTGACCTCTCGGCACAAAAATCATGCGTCCTCTCATTTTCCTCAATATATGCAATCGGGTTGAATCGCCCAAACAACCCGGTTGCAACGAAAGAAAGGAGAATAAATTTACACAACAATATTACCAAAATCATGACGCACAAAACAGAAGTGCATCATCAGGAGAATCTCTGATCCGGTTGCTCATATCTCATCACACCTTTCACTTAAATGTTTTTCCCGTTCTGACGTATGCGATGAACGGAGCTTTGGGTATTCTGTATTTCTTTCCTACCCTTTGTATCGGAAACAATTCCGAATATTCATCTGCCTTTTTTCTGAGCGTTGACGGTGAGATGCCCAGAACTGCTGCCGCCTCTGATGCACTCAGAAAGTTTTTTGTTGATTTTTCTATCTCCTCTAAGCTTTTGTTCTTCAAATAATCACCTGCCTTTCTGCGGAAATATTTCTTGAATTTTGTAGTTATATATGATATAATCTATTTAACGGGCATAAGCTGCTCGACAAATCGAAATTTGAAGAGGTAATCTATGGACTATACGATTAGAAATATAAGAGAAGCTGAATATAAAATATTAAGCGATTTTTTATATGAGGCAATATTTATTCCCGAAGGTGTCAAAGCACCTCCAAAAGATATTATTAATAAACCTGAACTACAGGTGTATATATCAGATTTTGGAAAGCATAGTGGAGATTACTGTCTTGTTGCAGAGTCTGACAAAAAAATAGTGGGTGCCGTATGGGTTCGGATTATGAATGATTATGGTCATGTTGATAATGAAACTCCATCTTTTGCAATATCATTATTCCCAGAATACAGAAACCATGGAATAGGAACTGCTTTGATGAAATCAATGATTGATCTACTGAAAACAGAAAAATATAAACAGGCATCACTTGCCGTTCAAAAAACAAACTATGCAGTTAATATGTACAAGAATGTTGGATTTGAAATAACTGACGAAAACGAAGAAGAGTACATTATGATATGTAAGCTTTAATTCGTCAAATTCCAATTTATCGGGCAGTTCATAATCACAGCACTTTAACAGGTGCTGTGATTTTTTCTGAGCGTTGACGGTAATATGCCCGGAACGGCTGCCGCCTCCGATGCGCTCAGAAAGCTTTTTGTTGATTTTTCTATCTCCTCTAAGCTTTTGTTCTTCAAATAATCACCTGCCTTTCTACGGAAATATTTCTTGAATCTTTGTGATGAGTATGGTATAATCTATTTAACGGGCATAAGCTGCTCGACATATCGGAATTTGGTGGTGAATATTTTATGTTTTATAATGCAAAAGAACAACTGTTAGAAATACAGGGTGTGCAGATGAATTACATTACTTTTGGAAAGGGAACGAAACCTTTGATTTTGATTCAAGGTCTTAGCACCCGCAGCATTAAAGGGGCAGCATTTTCATTGGCTTATATGTATCGAATTTTCGCAAAAGATTATAAAATTTATATGTTTGACCGCAGAGAAGATATTAGCGATAACATAACAGTAAGAGACTTAGCGGCAGATATAGCAATGGCAATGGATACATTAATGATTACAAATGCTGATGTCTTTGGTGTATCACAAGGTGGTATGATTGCTCAATATCTTGCAATAGACAGACCCGATTTAGTAAATCAGTTAGTCCTCGCAGTAACACTTTCGAAAAATAATGAAACCGTCGAAAGGACAGTCAATGACTGGATTCAAATTACAGAACAGAATAATATGAAAAAGCTGATTACAGATATGGCTGAAAAGATGTATTCCGATATTTATGTGAAACGATACAAACCGTTTATGTCATTATTAACGGTTTTTCAAAAGCCAAAGAATGTACCAAAATTTATTGTATTGGCAAAAGCTTGCCTTAGTTGTAAAGCTTATGATGAATTAGATAGAATTCAATGCCCGGTATTTGTAATTGGAGGTATGCAGGATAAAGTGGTAAGTGGCTCGGCTTCTTTGGAAATTTCAAAAAAACTTGGTTGTGAAATCTTTATGTATGATAATTTAGGACATGCCGCTTATGAAGAAGCTAAGGATTTCAATCAAAGAGTTTATAACTTTTTACAGCATAAATAATTTAAATAAAGCAAAAATTCCAATTTATCGAGCAGTTCATAATCACAGCACTTTAAAGGGTGCTGTGATTTTTTCTGCCATAAAGTTTGCACAAAGTCACCTGCCTGCAAATCTCCAAAACCAATGCAACAATAAAAAGTTCAATCATACTCTCCACCTCAAACCAATCCCACAAGCTGATTGTACTCCTCAATTATCCAGCGTTTCAGCCAGTCCCATAAACAAACCTTCATGTACGCCGCCTTGTTGCGAATGCTGCTTTCCGTTTTTTCTCTCAGTATCTTTTTCCATTCGTACTGAAAGCTGAGAATGAAATCATAAAGCGAATTTTCTCGGATAAGACCGTTCAGCGTATCAAGAACTTCCTTGTAGCCGATGATCTGCCCGTTGAACCTTAAACTGTCAGCCATAATAAACTCAGTCAGCATTTTCAACGTTATGTCTATGAAATTCTTGTTCGGCATCGGCTTCATGTCATCGTCAAAAGCATAATTGCTGTATGCCGAAAGATACTGCAAAGCCGTAAGAACATAGCTGCTGTCACTTCGGAATGATTCGGGAATATGCAAAGTTTTTGTCCTGCGTTCTTCCTCGTCAATGTATATCAGATCCATTTCGGAAGTCGGGTCACGGGTGTAGATATAATGCCAGTCATCAAGGTCAAGCCCCATAGCCGAGAGAATTTCAAGAAAAGATAATTTGCTTTCCGTTTTCATTCCGTCATTCAAAATTTTTTCATCGCACGCATACGGAGAGAATGAATGATTTGAAAAACAATTACTTTGATTTTTATTATCTTTAGTTTTACCCCGTGCATCGGCTGACCTTGTTCCCCCATAATCAGCGGAACAAGCATTTTCGGCAGAAAAAGAGTTGCTAACAGAATTATCACTGCTGTTACCGATGAGCCGAGCGGAATTGGATTCATCAGCGCCTGAAACGGAATTCAGGTTCGTTACAGCCTTGGATTTTTCATCGTCGGGAACGCTCTGAACGGAATCAAAAGCTGTTACCTCTATAAGACGATGCTTTCTGTTATATCTGCGCTTCTTTCTCTTTTCAAGCTCTTCATCATATTTCATTGCAATAGCTTCCTGAGCTTCTTCGCCCGATCTCAACAGAGATGCAAGCTTATCCGCATCGAGAATTATCCTGAAATATCTTTTGGCAGGCAAGCCTTTAAGCTCCGATTCAATAAGACCGTGCTTGATGAGATGACGGATAGCTGTTTTCTGCGCATCTTCAGCATAACCGCTGCTAAGATGAAGGTCCTTAACAGTCGAATAGAACCAGCCGCCCTCCGTGAGCTTGCCGAGATTATTGTAATAGACGTGCTTAGCGATAAGGCAGTTATATATCTCCGCTTCTGCATTGCCAATAGCGAAAGACAGCAGCCTGTTCCTTGAAACCGTATTTGTAGGATTAAGCACTTCAAGTAATGGTGTTATGAGGTATTGCATATCATATCAACTGTCTTTCCCGCAAACATTCCGAAAGATCAGTCTTGTTGATGAGCATGACAGTTTCACTCCTTGCAGCCGAAGCCATTGACGGTGAACACAGACATTCGCACTGAATATCCGATATAGACATATCCATAACATACGCTTTCATCATTTTACCGACTGTTTCACCGTCGATACTGCTTCCGTATGCCCTGAGATTATCAACGCAATCGGTGAATATCACTCCAAACAAAGACTTGCTGACATCATATACATCACTGCGCTGTGCTACGCTCTTGGGAATATATACGGTATTATCACTGAGTATTTTAAGAATATCATCTATTATATAATTTTCCATTTTTAGTCTCCTTTTCGGAGCAACAAAAAAAGCCTCCATACGCATACAAAATGTACGCATACGGAGGCTTGACCTTCCATACTTCAAATAAACACAATAAAACTGTATAAAACGACACTAACCATCGTTCAAAGGAAGAGATTCACAAATATCACTCTCTATACCTTTTCTCGATGGTTAGTGCTTAGAATTGTTTGGCTCCCCCACGATCCTCAAATACGAACTCTCCCCCAAATTATCGGGAAGAATCGTTTCCGAATCTTCCCGACAGTTGTAATTGATAACAACCTTGTCATCATAGACGTATATGGAATTTATGAAAGTATCAACGATACGCTCACGATTGTCCTCATTAAGAATATCGCTGTCCTTCATCTTATAAAGCCAGAACATAATCTGCTCCTTTGAAAGCACCGCAGACTTGATTTTCTCCTTAGCGATCTTATCCTTTATGTCGCTTTTCTGCTGTTCAAGCTCGGATAAACGTGCCATTGTGGATTCTGTGATAACTCCCATTTCAATAGTCTTCTTAAAGTTGCCGATTGCCTTTTCCACATCTGCAAGCTCATTCTGCAAAAGGGGCAACACCGTGTTTTCCTTGTTCTGAAACTCAAATACACGCTCTGCAATGCTGTCAAGAACGGCATCATTCATTACAGTTTTAACAGTACGCTCTACAACAATATCCTCAATCTCAGCCTTGCGGAGAGCCTTTCTGCCGCACTTATGTTTTTTGGCATTGGCACACTTGTAATAGTGATATACCCTTCCATTGGTACTGCTCGTCCCGGATTCCCCTACCATTGCACCACCGCATTCGCCACAATACAGCTTGGTTGAAAGAATATATTTCACATCAGCTTTCATTGCCGCAGGAGCGTGTCTGTTCTTTTCAAGCCTCGCCTGTGCAAGGGCAAAAAGCTCCTCTGAAATAACTGCCGGAACACCATTGGGAACAACAACATCTCTGTACTGATACTCCCCTATGTACTTGCGATTCTACAATATAGTCGAAACCGATGATTTTGTCAGTGGCTTTCCCTGTGAGGACAAAACCCCGTGACTATTCAGAAACTCCACAATATCCTTTATAGGCTTGCCGTTCACATACATCATAAACGCTTCACGCACCAGCGGAGCAACAAGCTCATCAAGCTGATAGTGCTTGTTCTCGTCAATCTTGAAGCCAACAGGAATAAATCCGCCGTTGTACTGACATTTCAGAGCATTTTCCGTCATACCACGGATAACCTTCTCCGAAAGTTCAGCTGAGTAATATTCCGCATACCCTTCCAAAACCGATTCAAGAATAATTCCATATGCGCCCTCGGAAATGACCTCAGTTGCAGATATGACCCTGACACCATTCTTACGCAGAGCTGCTTTGTAATGTGCGCTGTCATAACGATTGCGGGCAAATCTATCGAGTTTCCAGACGATGATCGCATTGAACTGACCCTTTGCACTATCCTTTATCATTTTCTGAAATTCGGGACGGTTGTCTGTTTTTGCCGACATTGCCCTGTCGATATATGTATCTATCAGCGTGTAATTGTTACGCTCCGCAAATGCCCTGCACTCACGAAGCTGTCCCTCGATACTCTCCTCACGCTGATTGTCGCAGGAATAACTGGCGTATATTACTGCATTCATTTTCATTCCTCCATTTCGTTTGAATTTTTATTTCTTATCATAATCAGTATATCATATTTTCACTTGTTCGTCAACGCTTTAAAGCGATAAATTCAAGATTATTTCTACACATTCCACACTCCCAATACACACCCAAATACACACCTCAAATGCCTATAAATAAAGGGTTACACGCCTACACACCTAAAATGAAATCCATATATATTATGCCGAAAAAGTAATTATGCAGCCTGCTTTTCGGTCTGCATTTCAAGGAACTGTGCAAACTCAGCCTGTCCCTTTTCGGACTGAAAGTATTCAAGCATTGCATAGTAAAAGCTCATCGCAAGAGCATTAAGCTGTTCTTCGGGAATGTTGTATTCAGTTTTTCTGTTAAGCTCTATCACCATAAATCTCACCTCCGTATATAGAATCAAAAAAGTGGTGTGTAGGCGTGTAAACGGCTATAATGCGTCATTCAATGTGTGTAAATGCCGTGTGTAAGGCGTGTATTTACGCAACAAATGGAGTGTAACTTGTCCGTATTCACTTGAAACCTCCAACGTGATTTACCCTTTTTTCTTATTATCCCTTGACGATATTTCCTCTTTGGAGTATAATGAAATAAATCGGGTAGCTAAACTGCTCGACATATCGGAACTTGTAGAAAGGAAAAAGTATGGAAATTAGGTTCAAAGAATACTATGAAAAGCTCCTAAAGCAGTTGTCCCTTGATTTCAACTGTACCCCGGCAGATTTACAGGCGAAGGAGAATATCATCACCATCTCGGCACTGAATGAGGGAAGAAGAAGCTACAGTCCCGGTAAACCATTCCTGCAAATGGTGACACTTGGAGCGAATACTGTAATTATGGCAGATGAATGCTTACATGAGTTCCTGTACGATTGGAGCAAAACCGTGGAAGGACACAGCCTATTTGAATTTGATAATCTCATGAAACTAAATGGAGAGTTGAAGAAGTATGGCTATCAGTTGAATCCAACACATCACATGTTCTTACCTTGTTGCAATATCGATGTTGAAGAACACTACCAAGTGAAGTGGCTTTACTACAGTGAGATTAGACCATTCTACGGTGATCCACGGTTTCCGAACGCGATTGCCTTTCCTACACCCTGTCCTGTACGACCTGATAGAATTGTTGTAGTTGCACATGATGGGGACACCATCATGGGTATGGCAGGCTGTTCGGAAGATGCACCGCATTGGCAACAGATTGGAATAGATGTTCTTCCGGATTACCGTTCAAGGGGAATTGGCTCCTATCTTGTAACTCTGTTGAAGAACAAAATTATTGATATGGGTGACATTCCATTCTACGGCACCGCTGTTGCGAATATTCAGTTACAAAATATCGCCAATAACAGCGGTTTCAAGCCTGCTTGGGTGGAAACCGAAGCGATAAAGATTGAAGAAGGAAACTGACAACTTCCAATTTTCAATCAGATAAACGTTACCTAACCGCTAATATAACGTCATTCGGGGATTAACGTCCCGTCTGTTTTCCGATAGTCTTTCAACCTCTCCTCACAAAACAGCGGTTCGTTTATCCTTTCCTTTTCCCCCAGCCACACAGGTAATGCACTCTCGTCTGTATGAGTAAATTCTCTGCTCAAAGCATTCCACCTCCTTCTTCATAAGCAGTCTTTCTTCCTTGTTTCCGTTAAGAAAGCAGTCAAATATTTACTCACAGTAATCAAGCGTGTTTACGCTCTCCACAAAGTGCTTGTCGGGAATATCATCTGCTTTTTCGGGGGCATTGCTGACATATTGATGCTGTTTTGATTTTCATTTTATTACACCTTATTATATTGGACGTCCAAAATATTTTTGATATATCATATCTATATTATATCAAACGCTGTTTTGGTGCAATTATGAACAACAGCTCCTCAAAAATGACAACCACTGATACAGTTTGATAGTTACTGACTATTACTGATAGTGTCAATTCACAATTTAGCAACAAAATTCGTGATATGCGGCGTGCTTAAACTTTTTTGCAAATCATTTTGCAATACTATATGAACAACGGTAAACTTCTTGAAATGTTCCGGTGGAACATCATATTATTATGCACAATCTCAATCTGCACGGTTAAACAAAACAGCAGCCCCCGACACCACATTTCACTATGCGGTATCGAGAACTGCTTTTTTGCTCCCTGTCGGGAGCTATCCGCTTTGCTGTCGTTTTAGTCGTGGCTGTGCCACAACTAACGTCATAGTACTTATGACATTGCTCTCCAAATATCCTGCGGAAAATTTTCAAGCAATATCATAAGTACAGGCGCTCTCCGAGGGTATTGCCTCCTCAAAAGCCTCAACTCTTTTATCAGTCATCTCATTTTTGTAAGCTTGCTCCATTTTTCCCATTTGGAGCAGCCGCTGTAATCAGCCTTGGTTTTTCTTTTGTAAAATGATGCCTTTGTATTGTTGCACAGTCCGTCCTCATTTGCGCCGCACTTTGAACGCTCGGCACAGGCATCAGGTGCCCTTACACCGCTCCAATATTCACAGGATGCACAACGCTTCTTTCCATATAAAGCTGCCATATTACCGCTCCTTTTTCTTCTGTCCGATGTCAGACTCATTGACAAAATAAGCCCCAGTGCTTTATTTCTGTTCATTGAAATAATCTCCGAATAAAATTGATTTCCCAAATGAAAGCTTCCAGCCTTTGAGCTTGTAGTCATATTCTATATGCTCTCCTGCCACCTGTAATGACTTGATATATCTTTGAACAGTACGCTGTGGCAGCTCGGTTTTCTCGATTATTTCCGAAGTTTTTATACCGGGCTTATTTCTTATAAGGGATAAAATTTGTATTCCGTATGTAAGCACCTTGCAAAACCCAACAGATCTGCTTCTCCTTTTTCTGGCATTAAACAGTATGTATTTAAGCTCATCTATCATATCGTCAAAGCTCTCATAGTACTTAAAGCCCTTTTTCAATTCGGTGGGCAAAGGAATTTTTCCAAGCCATACTACCGTTTCATCAAACTGACCGCAAAGCTCTTTATAAAACTCAAACAGCATAACCCGTCCTTCATCAGACAGCTTTTCAGAATTGATGATAAGCACAGTGCTGTTAAATCCTATAAGGTCCTCTTCAACAAGCGCATCAGGATCTCTGAGCATATAATCAGCTTTTAAGCTTTTCAGAGCTTTTTTTACAATGTCATATTGCTCCTTTTCCAATCCATACGCAGTTATATATTGAGGGACATTCTGCTTATCTGCCATAACCTTATACCGCCCTTTCAAGATGTTTTTCTTTATTATACCATATTTTCACGACAGCATAACGGCAATATAATAGAAAAAAACATTTTTTGTACAAAATGCTGTATTTGGTTTGTCCTTTTGTACATTTCATTAAATCAATTGACAAAAAACTGCTTATTGTATATAATATATTCAAAAGCAGAAAGGGAGATATTATGGAAGATTACTCAAAAACAGTTAACAGGGTCAGAGAGCTTTTAAAACTAAACACCGAATGGCAGTCACGTTTTGACGGTTACATAAACCTGCTCAACAGTGAAAGCTTAGATAAAATGAAGAAAGCCAGAAGCAGCTTTTATGTTACCGAGCCGTTTCACTTATATATGAACCTTACAACTGCAAAAAATAATGCGGCATCTACAGCTGCCATTATTTTTGAGCTTCGGTTTCACGGTCAGAGTGTGGCAGAAGTAAGCACCGACGTAAGCAATACCGATAAGATCTATTTAAAAGTGACCCCACCTAAAAAATTACTTACAAATGCTTTTAATACTGCTGAGATGGGCAAAAAGCTTGATGCTCTTATTGTCTATTCTAAAATGGGAAAGCTTCTCTGGCACAGCGATGAAGCAAAGGATTTCCGAAGGATATATCTTGAACTTGACAGTAAAATAAATACAGATAAAAGTGTAAAAAAGGCACTGAGCGAGCCCGAACACGATATGGAATGTGAGCTGCTGAAAAATTTTTCACAGAAAAGCTCCGTTGGAAAGGAAATTCCATATATCCGGCCTGTTATGATAGGCGATACAGGCGCACGTTTTCAGATGCCTACCACTATAAAAGCAAGCTCTGCCAAAGACGGCATTATAGAGTATTCCAACTCAAGCGGTATTGATATCCTTGCCCGTGTGGGAAAGGGAAGAGGTACAAAGCTTGCTGTTCTTGAGCTCAAAGACAGCTATTCAAAAAGCGAGCCGCCCGAAAAGGTCATGCATCAGGCTGTGGCTTATGCCACCTTTATCCGTGAGCTTCTGAGAAGCGATTGCGGCGATAAATGGTGGGAATTCTTCGGATTCGGAGGAGATATCCCTCAGAAACTCGAAATAAAAGCAATTGTTGTAATGCCTTACGATGCAAATGCCAAAACAAATTTCGGCGGTATGGAGCTTCCAATCGATAACGATACTATAAAGCTCGGATATATTTACAGATCGGACATTCAGGGCAATCAAAAAATTTGTATATAAAATTCTCACTATGCCACCACGTTGTCGCAGCAATATGATATAATTATCATAAAAAGTATTGCAGGAGGAAGAGCATATGAAAATAAAGATACACAGAGGTACACATCAGATAGGCGGCATTGCAGCCGAAATATGCACGGACAATACCCGTATTATCATTGATATGGGCGATGAGCTTTCACTCGCCCCCGATTTCAGATTGGAACCCCTTGTCATTCCCGGAGTAACTGATGAAAACGGAAGCTGTGACGCTGTGCTTTTTACCCATTATCACGGTGACCATATCGGACAGATGGACCGTATCAGAAAGGATATTCCCTTATATGCAGGTCCTCTTGCAAAGGATATTATGCTGCTTTCGTCACAGCACAGCAGAAAAAACACAAATGAACTTGAAAAACGTATAAATTCAATAAAAACCTTTGAACCGGGCGTTGAATTTACGATAGGCGATATTCATATAACACCGTTTTCGATCGACCACTCCGCCTGCGACAGCTATATGTTCCTCATTGAAGCTGACGGCAAAAAGCTGCTTTACACAGGCGATTTCAGAACTCACGGTTTCAGAGGAAAAGCTGTTCCGAAAATTATGGATAAGCTTGTAAGAAAGGTCGATGCCCTTGTGATTGAGGGAACAACGCTCAGCCGTCCCGATACAGTACCTGTGACCGAATATGACCTGCAGCAAAAGGTCAAGGAATATATCAATAAGTATAAGTACGTGTTCGTACTTTGTGCATCAACTAATCTTGACAGGATATGTGCGCTGTCAAGGGCTGTTCCTACAGGTAAATATTTTCTGTGTGACAGCTATCAGTATCAGCTGCTGGAATCCGTAGAAAAGCATTGGGGCAAATATTCCGAGTTCTATCAGAATATTAAAAAGACCATTTACAGCGATAAGATACTTGACAGATTTATTGAACGAGGCTTTGTAATGGCAGTAAGAGATAACCGACGCTTCAGGGAAATAGTTCAGAAGTTCAATAAATCGGAAAGCATTATCCTTTATTCAATGTGGGACGGCTACCGCACAAAGCCCGATAGCACTATTCCGTCTTTTCTTGAGCTTGCAGACCGCTGGGAGCCGCTTCACACAAGCGGACACGCTTCCCACGAAGATATCAGAATGGTTATTGAAAAAACTGCACCCGAAAAGATAATCCCAATACATACAGACGAACCGGATATGCTGAAAACTCTTTGCCCCGACAAGAACATTGTCATACTGAATGATAATGACGAAGAGATAATATAACTGAATGAATGATATAATTATCTATTCAAGAAAAGATGCTGAAAAAGCCATAAGAAGCGGAATTTTTCCCAAAAACACATCTGTCATCAGCTTTTATGATCCCCAAACAGAGCATATAAAATACGAGGATATATGCAGTGACGTTTACTATTGCCCTTATGATGATATTGATGTATGGTCTGAGCGTGAATATGAGAAATACAGCAGTACATTTGATTTTGCAGATGATTTGGCTCGGTTTATCTATGATGCATATAACAGCGGCAGAGATATCGTCTGTCAATGCGATTATGGTCAGAGCAGGAGTGCAGGCTGTGCCGCTGCGATTGCAGAACATTTTTACAAATCGGGAATCGTGATATTTGCAGATTTCAGCCGATGTCCGAACAAGCTTATTTATCACAAGGTTATCGATGCACTTAATGATTTTTCTCATAACAACAAAATACCCGATCAAAGGAGAGTATAAAAAATGAGCATATTTACGGACAGAGAAACACAGTCTTCCATAAACAGCTTATCAGCAGAAGCACGAGGAAGATCTGTCAGTGATCTTTTTGACCATATCGAAAGAGCGTGTTCGAATCCTGTTCCATTGTCTTGCCTTCTTGATAAGATAGTATCAGGCAAATGTATTGCTGACAACATAGACGATATGTTTCAAGACAAAAAAATCTCTCCAGATATAAACACGTATCCATACGGCAAAAAAACTACCGATGTTTTCCCTTATATGCACGCCATTTTCAGATATGGAATGAGAATTGAGTCCTTAATAAAAAGCCTTTCGGGGTACGCTCATTCACACAATACAGTTGGAGGAGATGAGAAAACTATCCTGATAACTACAGACTTCTGCAATCCTGAATTTATAGACACGATTGAAGATACTCTTGCCGATGTATATTTTACAGGTAAGCTTGCTGTTATTATCGTGCTTTTCACAGAGTATGGCTGTTCTAATGTTCCATTCTATATGAATTATAGATGGATTTCTACTGCTCCTACAATCACGAGTATTTCCGATGTTATCGCAAAACTTGGTTCTCACATTACCTATGAGAAACATAAATACAGAATCACAGGTCCCGAAATATCAAGAAAATATTCGATAATTATCAATTCTGTCAAGGATACTAAGGTCATTAACAACGTAACGAATACAAGCAAGATCGTCAAAGGACGAACCGCACGCAGATTTATTGAAGCCCTGTGGAATTTTTCTGAAAATGCCTCAATGGATATAGGCAGTTATCCATTAGACTGTGATAAATATAATATCATTTTTTCCGACAGAGATTATCAAGGTTTATTTCCTGATGACTCCGAATCCAAAAAACTTATCGAAATATTTGAAACTCTTATTGGCAATTTCTAAAAAATGTATTCAAAGGAAAAGCAAATTCCGGTGTCCAAGGCAAACTTGGGCACTCTTATTATCTGCTGACAATCACCCCAAACACAGCCTTCCCCGGATAAAACACAAAAAAATCCGAACCCTGTGAAGAGTTCGGATTTGAACTATGTGGCTCCCCAGCGCAGAGGGAGCACAATCCGCTGAGGAGCTATCTGACACGGCTGATAGCGGTATATCAACGCTTTTGCCGTCCTTATCTTTGAAAATGACCGTGAGCTTGTCGTCGTAAACATACACCTTTGATATCATGATGTCGGCGATAGCTTTCTTGCCCTCGGTGGTGTTGATATCGGTTGCAAGGATATCATCTATAAACACGGTGATCTGCTCCACTGATGGCACATTGTCTGTCATTGCCTGAGACAGCCTGAGTGCGGAGCTGAGCTGCTCCTTGCGTTCTTCCAGCTCCCTGACCTTATCATAAAGCAGCTGATTTCCGCCTGTCTGAGCTATGGCGTTTACCACGTTCTCAGCCTGCTTAGTGCATTCGGTCAGCTCTTTTTCCAGTTCAGCGGGCGCATACTCATTTCGGACCGTCTGCAAATACATCTGATAAATGGTCTCGGCGGTCTCCGCCTTGTCCATCTGCTCAAACGCTGACCGTGCTGCTCTGCACACCTCGTCCTCTATCAGATATTTATTCTCCAGCTTCTTGTGGCAGCCTGACTTTTTTTGCACGCCGTTACAGCGGTAATAATAGTGCTTGACCCCGTTGCGTCCTGTGCCTGACAGCCCGCTCATAGGCTCTCCGCAGTGACCGCAGTATAATTTGCCCGACAAATAATAATCGGCTTTGGCGGTGTTCTTGGCGGCTCTCTTGCGGTTGGTTATCAGCTTTTCTCTTACAGCCTCAAAAACTTCATTGGGTATCATCTGCGGTATGCCTCCTTCAATCACGATATCGTCGTATTTGTATATTCCGATGTATTTTTCATTAGCCAGCATATTGTAAAAACTGTTTGTGGTAAACGGTCTGCCTCGGCGGTTGCGATAGCCCTGGGCGTTCAGATGCTCGGCTATGTCGGTGAGCCTCTCCCCCTCTGCATACATCCTGAACACAGTTTCGGGTATAATTCGGGTCTCATCATCAATGACCAGCTTCTTGTCAACGACCTTGTACCCTAACGGGATATGCCCCGTGGTCTGAGCCTTCATTGCCGACTGGCGCATTCCTCGGATAGTCTTTTCCCGAAGATCGGCGCTGTAGTATTCGTTTATTGCTTCAATGATATGGGTCATCATCTGACCGCTGGCATCGTCCCCGAAGCTCTCCATGACGGACAGCAGCTTCACGCCGTTTTTAGCTAAAATCTGACGGTTTACGGCACTGTCTATGGTGTTGCGTGCAAAGCGGTCAAGTTTCCACACAATAACACTATCCCACTTGTGCATGGCGCTTTCATGAAGCATCTGCTGAAACGCAGGGCGGTCATCGTTCTTGCCCGTCATGGCTCGGTCTATGTATTCCTGCACGACTGTTATGCCGTGCTGCTTGGCGTAATTGTAGCAGTCGTATAGCTGCCCTTCAATGGACTGCTCCGTTTGCTTGTCGGACGAATACCGGGCGTATATTACGGCGGTTTTCAAATTTAAATCACTCCTTGACATTTTCAGGGAGCTATGATACAATAAACTTGTCTAAGGTTGTGATTGTATCACAGCTTCTTCCCCGTTCGGTGTTCCAGCGCCGGGCGGGGATTTTTTATTTCCTACTCTTTCCTCTGGACTTATATACATAGCCCTTTTCAATCTTTGAATTTATGTCGTTTAACGCAGCATTTAATAATATTTTATAATCATCAACATTATTCTTATAATATATCGTTTGCTTTTTGCTATTTAAGTAAGCCTTTGCTCTTTCCAAATCATTACGTTTTACAAAAGTGTTTGCAACGCAAACTGAATATGTTGCAAAATCAGGACAAAGAGATTCAGCCTCTCTATACGCATTCTCAGCTTTTTCAAACATATATTCGCCCTCATAGGCTTTTCCAAGATAATGATAAACAGAAGCCCTATTGCTGGACAGCTGATCTACCGAATATCCGCCCATATCAATAATATCTCTGGGCGTTCCGGACCATGACGCCCCTGCAGCAATATACTTTTCAAGATATTCTATAGCCTGCGGTCTGTATTTTGCCCCTAACCACACATAACAGTGAGAAACAACATACAGGCTTTTAGCATCAATAGGGTTTGGACCGCACAATTCAATAGCTCTTAATAGAACATCTTGGCGACTTTGACAATCGCTAATAATCGCCTTAGCCCTTGTACCTATTGTTCCGCCTATCCCCTGTGATTCAAAGAGCTGTAATGCGATATCTACATTGGATTCAGACTTTACCTTTGAAACAAGTTTGCTAAAAATACCCATAATGCCACACCTTTCTTCATTTCTTTGTCTATTGATTATTTGATATGGCACTACTGTCAAACGGCTCCACAGGCTTCATAATCAGCGAAGCAGTGATATTTGTCCTGCTTTCACATGATAGGCAGAACTGCTGAGGATCCACGGCAGTCAGGTCAGTGTTTTCAAAAACAGACCGCACAAATTTTAACGAGTATATGCAGTCATCTATAATGTTTCCTGTCTTGTCATCTCTGTGCTGAGAATAGCCAGAGGCAACTATCTGCTCTATTGCAGTGCTGACATTGAAAATATTGCTTGAAACAAATACTGCCAGCCCGAAAACACATAGTATGTATTCCTGCTTTATCTCCTTCTGGGTCTTGCTTTTCTCCTTTACTGTGCCATTTGCAAGCCGTGCTGCTTTTGTGGCAGGAATATCATTTATCGGTGGAAGATGAAGATCAAGACACATAGTTCTGTTGTCAGCGCAATACTCAAAATCGACCGAAAAATCAACCGTCAATGTAACACTTTCAAGCCACTCCTGCGTTTTTTGCTCTATGTATTCGCTGTCACTGTTCATCAAAGCCCTTATCTCGCTTCGCCTCAGCTCAGCTTCAATCTCGTTCTGTGCATTGGCTTTTTCTGCTTTTATATTCTCGATTCGTTCAAATTCTGTTTTTTCGCTCTCGTACTTTTCAACAGCCTCTGAATATCGGGCATCGGCTCTTGAAGAAACATACTCTTCCAGAGCCTTTTTCTTTTTCCAGAAAGGCACCTTTACATTCTGCTCGGCTTCACGATACAGAACCGTTTCAATATGATCTCTCATCGGCTTGGGCGCAGAAAATTCCGCAGGCTGATATTTTCTTGGCTGGATATGCTCTATTGCAGCATTGCAGTCATCTGCTGAAACGACCTTTGCGGACATACGGTGAATGTTTATCATTTCATCTGTTCCACTTTGTATCTCTGAGAAAAGAGCGTTCTGCTGATAACGTTTTTCCTCTTTCCGCTGCCCCATTACAGCACGCTTCTTCTCCTTGAATTGCTCGGTACTCTTTATCTTCCGTATAAGAGAATCATCGTATATTTTCTGCCCCATGGAATCAAAAAACTCAACATCACCGTTTTCAAGTATTTTGAAATCATATCGTCCGACAGGCTGGGCAGACCTGCTTCCTGATGAGCCTGAGCGTGAATACGATGTTCCGGCTCTTGATGATGAGCTCTTATGACTGCTTGTAAGCGGAATAGTGCTGCTGTGCGTTTTCCCAAACAAGCCCTTGCTTCTGACTGTCAGACTTGTACCTGTTTTATTAAAATTAAGCCTTACACCCTTGGCGATCTTTATTCCTCTTCTTCGTGCCATGTTATCACGTCCTTATCTAATATACTCATCTGCCGCCAATAGCGGATAATACAGCAATACCCACGACACAAGCTGCAATCACAACGCTTGTGATAAGCTTATTGTCGTTCCACCATTTTTGCACCAGCGACCTAAGTTTGCTGACATTATTGATTATCATATATAATACAAATATGTATATTATAAATTTGATAAACCATGACAAAAAATCTCCGTTCCATGAGAGAGACACGCCTGCGGCAGGCACAGAAATAATCAATACAACAAATAAGATAACCGCAACACTATTGGATGTTCTGAGCCTTGCAGCCGGACGAGGAGGTGTCTGCACATTCATTGATGCTGCATTTCCTGCCGATTTATGGCTGGCTTTTCTCTTTGAACGGCTTTTACCTCCGAAAGATGTTGAAAATGATATTCCTGTTCCGGGAATACGTGAAGTTACTCGCATTTTTCCGGTTGAGCTCAGCCCGACACGAAAGGTCTTTCCGCCCACAGAAGAGCTGAAGCTCTTTTTCCCAAGAGTAAATCTGAACGGTCCTTTTGATTTGCTTTTTCTGAACCTTATTGCCATAATGTCACGTCCTTAGTTAGTATTGTTATATTTTACATAGCCTCGACTTCTTCAAGCGATGCACATATATTATCGAAGTCGTCTCGACGTATATGTTCTAGTTCATGTTTGACTGCCTTTTTCTGTTCTTCCCACGACAGGTGAGAATTTATGTAAACATTATAAAATCCGTCAGAATCTAAAACTGTTACGCCTTTGATGGTGTACGGCAAGTCTATATATCTGATTATGTAATCAATCATTCTCACCATTCCTCAGAGCTTCAATGATTTTTACAGTTTTCATTATATCCTCTTTAGTTGCTTTTTTGCTGGCACTAAAGAGGATTTTCATTTCTGGGCGGGTTCGGAGGCTGTCAACTATTTCTCTGACCTCATCATCTATAAATAGTGGTTCTCCGTGCTCATCGTAAGCTTTTACGCTGTCATCCTGCTCAGTTCCGAGTAGATAATCAGTTGAAACACCCAGAAATTCAGCTATTTCTTTAATGTATTTTTTATAAGATTTATTTTTACTTTTGGGCGATTTCCAAGTTGTGAATGTGCTTTTTTCCAGTCCGAGATAATCCATTAGATCCTTCTGTGTTTTCTTCTGCTCTTTTAGCAATGCTTGTATTTTATCTAAAGTTGACATAGAAACACCTTCCTATTTGTGCACATGCACAAAGTTGATAAAATTTCTATTTTTGTATTGACAATAGATAAAATTTCAACTATAATTAAAATCACAAAGTTGATATAAATTCAACAGTTGAAATAATCACTACAAAATTCCAACTGCAAGTTGAAGCGTTATCTATGTTTTGCTATTACACTTACATAGTATATCATTTATCAACTTTTGTCAATAGCATGAGGCTCTTTTTGTGAAAGGTGGTGTAATATTGTTTAGTGATTTTAGACACTATGTCAAGAGTGAACTAAAAAAAAGAGGCATAACCTACGCTGAATTATCGTCTTTAACCGAACTGAAAGAAAGTACAATAAAGTGCTTCATGTGCGGAAGAGATGATAGCCGAAGAATTGCCGAAAAAATTGCTGATGCACTTGGAGTTTCGCTGGTGTACAGCAATCGAATTTACAGAGTTGATGAAAAATAATCTTCCGTGATTATATTTTATCACATTATCTGTCCCGAAATCAGGACAGGAAGGAGATGAGGAGAAGTTGCCATACAGAACCGTTAAACCCGCTTATCCGGCACTGGAAGTAGAAATTGCCTGCAGGCAAATAAAGAAGAAAGACATAGCGAAAGCAGTTGGGATCAGCGCTGACTACCTGAGCAAAAAACTGACGGGGCGTTCAGGCTTCACACTTGATGAAGCTCTTGCAATACATGAAAAATACTTTTCAGATGTTCCGGTACAGGTACTGTTCAAAAAAAGCGGCGAAGTACATTCGCACTCCGCCAAAGAAAACTAAATTTTGCCAAGCTTACTTCTTGCTGCTCTTAGAAGATGTCTTGGTCTGAGAAAGAGCGCTTCCGGCAACTGACTTAGAAGTCTTGCTGTATCGACCATCTCTGAGAATAGTCGATGCTTTTGAAGCGACAGACGCACTTGTCTGCTTAGTGTTTGACATGAACATTCCTCCCTTCATATTAGTTTATAGCCTTATTATACTACATATAGTAATTATTGTCAATAAAATAACTATATATGGTATTTACGAAAAACTTTGGGAGTTGTTTGTCAACCTGCACAATTTATAAAATATTAACACGTCTAAATATTATAAGAAGGAGAAATAAATATGAATGAAACCACAAAGCCCATCACCAGAGAAATGATGTCCGAAAGCGGACGCAGGATCATACTCGTGAACGAGCCAAGCCCTGAGATTATGGCAAAATGCCTCAAGCGTATCATCGACAATAAGCTGCTTGAAGCGGCTAAGGAAAAGGCAGGTGTAAAGTAATGAGCACATACAACGTATATGTCCACCTCAGGTTCAAGGGTGGCGCATTCAACGATGTGTACAGCGTATCGGCTGGGTCGAGAGAAGCTGCCGAAGCTAAGGCAAGGGACAGGATTTTCGCTGAAAACAGTCTTGACGATCTGGTCGAGGCGGTTATCACAGATGTTTGCAAGGAGGCGATGACATGAGCGCTCTCAGCGACTTCTATATTAGCGTAGCAAATGCCTCCACCAATGATGAGGTATCACAGGCTATAAAGACGTTTATCCAGACCGTCGCACAGAATATTGCCTCACAGAACCCAATCACATCGGAAACAGCTCCGCTGTATGCAGCTGCATATCATGCACTTTATGAAAGCGTCTATAGAATGCTTTCCGATGAGGACAAAAAGGCAGTGGACAATCTTGTGGCACGGGCTGTTATTGAAACCCAATGCGTCAGCTTTGGAAAGCCTGTTGACTTAGGAGGCACATATGGCGAAGAAAAAGAAAAGTGATACACCTAAGGTCTCCAAAGCCCCAAGCATCGAGGCGGTAAGTCACCGTGCAGATGAGCTGGGCATGACATACGGCAGATATGTACAGTCGCCCCAGTACATCATCGACACTGCGGACGGCGGGTGTTTTGCCCCAAAAGGAAGGAGAAAAGCAAGTGATAGCAGTAATATTTGAGGCAGCATATCATGTCTCAGCTGTTGGCATTGTCGTTATACTCTCAATTTTCACGCTGTGCCAGTACATCGAAAATATTCGTCTTGCGGGTGAGGGCGATGATGACGAATAAAGAAAAAGCCGTGCCTGCTGAAACAGGACACGGCAAAAAGATAAATAAGACAGCCTTATTATAAGGCATTTAGGAGGATTTGTCAAGTATGAATGATATAAAATATGTACTTATCGTATCGCAGTATTACTATTCGCACCACTGCTTCGTGGTTTCTGCGGCAGAAGACGGCTACCGTGAAAAGGCTCTCTCGCTCATTGAGAAGCTCGAGGACTACAAGCGCAATGACGAACGTCCGTATCATTACGGTACGTTGTTCCGTGAAAATGCTTACACGGAAATCAGCGGACGCTGGAACGTCAACGATGCAGGCGATATTTACTTTATCCCCTGCAAATCGGTGGCGGAGGCTTTGCAGAAAGCCGAGGAATTCAATTCAGAGCTTAACAAGACGCAGTGGCTCAAGGGCAGAGGGTTAAAGGCTGCACAGCGCAAGATAATCGAAAAGAACATTGACGAGCATCATCTGTACAGCCGTATATCAAAAATTATCGGCGAATGTTTTACGGTTTTGTGAGGTGCGGTATGAGTATGAAATATGATGCAGGCATGACACAGTATCATGATGATATTGTGGCTGCCCTGCGAGATATGCTCCATGGTGAAATGGATAAAATTGCAGAGCTTGCCGCCGAAGGCTCGCCCGTCCCTCTCCGTGAGTATCTTAGGAATAATCACGGAAAGGCAATTCACGGCGGAAATAAGTTTGAAGCTATGTCAAGCTGCTTCCTCGTTCCTTTTGACCATGTAATAAACAATAAGGGCGATTCTAAGCTCGGCCTTTCATGGTCACAGGTTACATCGTTTATCAGAAAGTATCCTGCCGAAATTTTTAATGAGGTAAAGGAAAACGAGGTCAAAAAGACTTTTCCCTGCGATGACTGTGGATACGACAAGCACGGCAGCTGTAATTATCCCGATACGCCCGGTAATTACTGCGTTATGGGAGATAAAAAAATCCCTGTTGCTCCCGCTCAGACTGATACTACCGCAACATCGTTTGATTATTCCGAGCTTGATTCGGACACAGCGGCAAAGCTTGAAAGCGTCACGGCGGAAATTTACAACGTCAGAAAAGAGTACATATTTACAATGGCTAAAAAGGTTGCTTATGCTCATGATCTGCTTGCAAATCATTACGGCGGCAAGTTTGGCGCATGGTGCGAAAGCATTGGCATAAGCAGGGACACGGGAAATAATCTTGTGAGAGTTGCCGAACTGTTCGGCAACTCTACCGCCGAAGAGCAGATAAATCTCAATAAGCTTACCGACGGAAACGTCAAGCTGCTCTACGAAGCTACCAAGCCGTCAGCTCCTCCCGAGCTTGTGGAGCAGGTGAAATCAGGCGACATCACCACCCACAAGGAGTACATAGAGCTGAAAAAGCAGCTGGAAGCTCAGATGCAACGGTACAGCAAAGCACTTGACGAAAATCATTCATTACATAGCGAAAATCAGTCATTGCGCAGGGACAGGGCAAATGCTATGAACAGGGCAGATAATGCGGAACATGAGCTTTCGGACGCTAAGGCGGAGATTAAAAAGCTCAGCAAAGAGTGTGAACGCAATACCGAGCTTGAACAGCGCATAAAATCCCTTGAATCTCAGCCACGTGATGTGGCGGTGCAGGCGGACCCGGAAGCTGAAAGGAAATTCAGCGAGACCCTCCGCAAGTTAAATCTTGACTTTGAGAATTTCCGTGACGAAGCTGACCGTGACCTTGCGGACATGAGAAATCAGCGCAACGCTGCTCTTGACCGTGCAGAGGCGGCAGAGGCTCAGCTGAACGCTCCAAAGGCAGAGAGCAGCATAAAGCCTTTTCTTATCAAGATGACCATGGACGATTTTACGGCTCTCATAAAAGCTGTGGAAAACGACCCCTATCTGAAAAATATCATACAGAAAGCGCAGGTAATAAGAATATGAAACTTTACGAAATAAGCGGCACATTCAGAGAGCTGTTTGAAAACTATGACGCTATCAGCAGCTTTGAATTTGAAAAGGACGAGCAGGGCAGGTGCATTGATGATGAAGGCACGGTCATTCCCGACCCCGATGCTGCCAGAGCGGATATGGTCGAGGCGTGGTTCGACACTCTCACAGGCATTGAGGAGGAGTTCGGTGCCAAGGCTGAAAACATTGCGGTGTTCATCAAGGATATTTCCGCAGAGGCCGAAGCCATGAGAGCCGAGCGCCAGAAGCTTTCCGCAAGGATAGCCTCCCGTGAAAAACAGGCAGAGCGCCTGAAAGAGTATCTTATGAAGTGCATGGACGATATGGGCATAAAGAAGCTCGACACCGTGAAGGCAAACCTTATGCTGAGATACAATGCCGAAAGCGTGGAAGTAGTGAACGACATTGAATTTATCAACTGGGCGCAGAGCCATGACCACGATGATCTGCTGAAATATGAGCTGCCTTCCATCAGAAAAACGCCGCTGAAAAAGGAATTGCAGGCGGGTAATGAAAATATCCCGGGCGTTCGACTGACAAGAAGCAGAAGTCTTATTATAAAGTAAAGGAGTTGCATATTATGGGTATTCCTGTTCTTATTCTCGGGGAAAGCGGCAGCGGAAAGACCTGCAGTCTGCGTAATTTTGTACCCGGAGAGATCAAGATTTTCTCGGTGGCGGGCAAGCGCCTGCCCTTTAGATCCAGAATAGAGGTAGAGCTTAACTCCACCTATGACAGCATAAAAGAAGGACTTAAAAAAGGCGGCTTCAAGTCCTTTGCCATTGATGACAGTCAATATCTTATGGCGTTTGAGATGTTCTCCCGTGTCAAAGAAACGGGCTATAACAAATTTACAGATATCGCCGTCAATTTCCGCAGCCTTATTGACACAATAAGCCGTGAGCTTCCTGCGGATACTATAGTGTATCTTCTGCACCACACCGAGCGCTGCGATGACGGACATATCAAAGTAAAGACAGTGGGCAAGATGCTCGATAATCAGCTTACGGTTGAGGGACTGTTTGAAACTGTTCTTATTTGCGAGGTCAAGGAAACCTCTCATTATTTCATCACACAGTCGGACGGCCTTACTCCGGCAAAGTCGCCCATGGGAATGTTTCAGACCGTCATTGATAATGACCTTAAATTTGTGGACACATCCATTCGCAACTTCTATGGCATGACCGACGGTGAAAAATGCGAGGAATGCGGCAGCACCGTTATCGCATCAAGCACCAGAACTGCGGAAGAAATCATCACAGGGTCACGCAAGGCTTACGGCAAGACACTGTGTCTTGACTGCGTAAAAAAGAGAGTGGCTGCAGCAAAGAAAGGGGCTGTAAGCAATGCCGCTGCGTCCGTATCAGGTTGACCTTGAAAACAGGGTGCGGCAGGCTTACAGAGAGGGCTGCCGCTCTCCCTGCATAGTGCTCCCCTGCGGAGGCGGCAAGTCGGTAATAATCGCTGATATCGCAAAGCAGACCACCGCCAAGGGCAACCGTGTGCTGTTTCTCGTTCACCGCCGTGAGCTGTGCGACCAGATACGCAGCACCTTTACATGGTGGGGCGTGAATATGCGGCTGTGCGATATCATGATGGTACAGACTGCCGCCCGCAGGCTTTCAAAGCTTCCACGGCCGCAGCTCATCATCACCGACGAAAATCATCACTGCCTTGCAAACACCTACCGCAAGATATACGAATATTTCCCCGAATGCCGCCGTGTGGGCGTGACTGCAACTCCCGTAAGGCTCAACGGCGACGGTCTGGGAGATGTGAACGACAGGCTGATAATAGGCGTTTCGGCAAAATGGCTCATCGAAAATCACTGCCTTGCACCCTATGATTATTATGCGCCGTCTCTGGTTGACCTGTCGGAGGTGAAGATGAACAGGGGCGAATTTGAGACATCTTCCGTGGAAAAGCTCATGCTTAAAAAGGCTGTTTTCGGAAATGTCATCGAGTATTACAAGAAGCTTGCGGGCGGCAGGCAGGCAATATGCTACTGCACATCTATCCGCCATTCCATCGAAACGGCAGCAGCGTTCCGTGCAGCAGGCATTGAGGCAGAGCACATTGACGGCAGCACTCCACGGGCTGAGCGTGATGAGATAGTCAGGAAATTCAAGGAGGGCGCTCTGGATATCCTCTGCAACGTTGACCTTATATCCGAGGGCTTTGACGTGCCTGACTGCGAATGCGCTATCCTGCTGCGCCCCACACAATCGCTTACGCTGTATATACAGCAGGCAATGAGGTGCATGAGATACCGCCCCGATAAGCGTGCGGTGATAATCGACCACGTGGGAAATTACGCCCGTCACGGTCTGCCTGACGATGACAGGGAATGGACCCTGGATAAAAAGCCAAAACGCAAAAAGGGCGAAAAAAGCCAGCCTGCCGAAAACGCTGTTACCCAGTGCCCCGAATGCTTTCTCACCTTTCACACAAGGGACGAAAGCGGAGAGGTCGTGAAGCTATGTCCCTACTGCGGAGCGGAGCTGCCCGTCAAAGAACGCAAGGAGATAAAGCAGGAGGAAGCCGTGCTTGAAAAGATAGAGGGCTTCCGCATAGATTACTCCGACCCTGACAGCTGCAAAAGCTACAAGGAGCTGCTGCTTTATGCCAAAAAGCACGGCTACAAGCCCGGCTGGGCATATTATCAGGCAAAGAAAAGAGGGCTGCTGATTGACGGAGCATGAGATACAGAATGAGATACGTGCCGCCCTGTCCCCGTATGCGGTGATGTTCCGCTGCAATGTGGGCTGCGGATATACCCGGGACGGCAGCTTTTTCAGCACAGGTCTTCCGCAGGGCTTTTCAGACCTGTTCGGCGTTCGGCGCACGGACGGACGGGCAATATTCATCGAGGTGAAAAAGCCGGGAGGAAGGGCATCGGAGGAGCAGAAAAAATTCATAAAGGCAATGAAAAGGAATGGCGCTGCGGCAGGCATATGCCATAGTGCCGAGGAAGCGATAAAACTTGTATTGGAGGAATCAGAATGAATTTTACAACAAACTATGATGACGTGGAATCAGGCATACTGCCTGAGGGGCTTTACGAATGCGTTATAAAGTCCGCATCAATGAATGTGACCAAAAAGGGCACGGAGTATTTTGATGTGCGCCTTGTTATCAGAAATGACGTACAGCAGAAGTATCAGAACAAATATATCTTCCATTCCATCTGGAAGAAGAAAGAGCCTTCCGAAGCGGATATGCAGGTGGACGGTTTCTCTTTCAAGCAGATAATGTCACTGGCAAAGGCTGTGAAAGTCCCTGCGGGCAAGAATTATGCTGATCTTAATGAAATGGGCAAGGACCTTATCGGCAAGCCTGTTCTTGCGGAGATATATCACGATACTTCCTCCGGGCAGCCCAATGTTCGGGTAAAGTATGTCAATGAATCAAAATATCCCGACTGCAGACACGTTTACAAGGAAGTTGCTCCCGCCGCAGGCAGTCAGACATATGCCCGGAAGCCGCAGGCACAGTTTGCATCGGCAGCTGTTCCCACCGCTGTCACAGCGGCAGATCTGAGCGATTTCGAGGAGGTCGTAAGCGACAGTGACCTTCCGTTCTGAAAAGAGGTGAGGGGAAATGTATGAATACATACCCGACGAAATAAAAGCACTTAAAAACTGGGTATGCTGGAAGGCTGTCCCCGACCCGAAGCCTGACCGCCCCGACCATATCAGCAAGATACCCATAAACCCCTATACAGGCGGACAGGCTCAGAGCAACAATCCCGAGACGTGGAGCGACTTTGACACAGCTGTCAGCTGCTCCCGCCGCTTTTCGGGAATAGGATTTATCTTCAACAATTCCGGATATTTCGGCGTTGACCTTGACGGCAAGACAGATGCACTGAAAGCCTTTGAGGGCGGCGATGACAACAACATCATCGGCGAATTTATCCACACACTGCAGTCATACACGGAAAAGTCCCAGTCAGGCACAGGCATTCACATCATCTGCAAAGGCTCCCTTCCCAAAGGCGGCAGACGTTCGGACAAAAACGGCGTTGAGATGTATGAAAGCGGCCGCTTCTTTGTGATGACGGGAAACATCTGCGCCGAATATGCGGAGATAACCGACGGCACCGAGGCAATAAAGGGGCTGCATGAAAAATACATCGGCGGCGGACGTGAGCCGCAGCAGAAGCCTGCTGTATCTCCTGTCCCCTGCTCCCTGTCGGTGTCAGAGGCTCTTGATGCCGCACGCCGTTCAAAGCAGGGCACTATGTTCTCAGACCTTTACGCAGGACGCTTTGAGAATTATTTCAAATCTCAGTCGGAGGCTGACCTGTCGCTGTGCAATATGCTTTCGTTCTGGCTGGGTGCGGATCCCGACAAGATAGACGAGGCTTTCCGTGCATCGGGGCTGTATCGTGACAAATGGGACCGCAGGCAGTCAGGCAGCACCTACGGCCGCATTACCATAAAAAAAGCTGTTGACAGCACCCGTGAGGTATATAACCCCAAGGGCGGCTCGGAAAGCTATTCCATATCTATAAACGGCAGCTCCGAAAAGCCTGCACTGCACACCATGGACGACATGGGAAATGCCCTGCGGATAATGGATAAATTCGGCGAGAAGATACGCTACAATCACGTTGAGCGCAGGTGGATGTATTACGATGAGCGCCGATGGTGCTATGATGATACGGGTACCATTTACCGCATCGCTGACAGTGCCATTGATGACATGAAAAAGGAGTACGCCTATTATCTTTCGGAAAACGGTGCAGAGGACGATATCACCAAGGCGTTTGAAAAGCACATGAAAGCGTCACGCAGCCGTAAGTCCAAGAAAAATATGGTGGAGGAGCTCCAGCATCATGTGCCCATACTGCCGTCATCTCTCGACAGGTACAAGACTGTCGTCAATGCACCCAACGGAATGATAGACCTGAAAACAGGCGAGCTGCTGCCCCATGACCCTCAGAAATATATCACAAAAATACTTTCGGCAGAATACACCGACCATGCAGACTGTCCACAGTGGCAGTCGTTTCTCAGCGACATCTTCAACGGCGACATGGAGCTTATACGCTACGTCCAGAAGGCTGTGGGCTACTGCCTCACAGGCAGCACGTCCGAGCAGTGCGTGTTCTTCCTCTACGGCACGGGCAGGAACGGTAAATCCACTTTCCTTGAAGTGCTGCGTGATGTTTTCGGCGGGTATATCACAAACATCCAGCCCGAGACCATCATGGTCAGGAGCAGCGGAAACGGCAATGCAAGCAGTGATATCGCACGTCTTAAAGGTGCACGGCTGGTAACATCGGTGGAGCCTAACGAAGGCATGCGGATAAACGAGGGACTTCTCAAACAGCTTACGGGTGATGATGTGGTCACTGCCCGTAAGCTTTATTCGGACGAGTTTGAGTTCAAGCCGGAGTTCAAGCTCTGGATGGCGACCAACCACAAGCCTATCATACGAGGCACCGACACGGGCATCTGGAGGCGTATCCATCTGATACCGTTTACCGTGCAGATACCTCCCGAAAAGGTTGACCGCAGGCTGCCATTCAAGCTGAGGTCGGAGCTTCCCGCAATACTCAGGTGGTGCGTGGACGGCTGCCTTCTGTGGCAGAGAGAGGGGCTGGGAATGCCTGCGGCTGTACTGAACTCCGTTAACGAGTATCGCCGTGAAATGGACGTGATATCAACGTTCATCGACGCACGCTGCGTTGTGGCCGAGGGCGAGAGCATAAGCGCCAACAAGCTTTTTGCCGTCTATTCCCAATGGTGCGAGGAGTTCTGCGAGTATCGCATGAGCAGCACTAAATTCGGCGTTGAGATGTCAAAGAGATTTCCGAAGCTGCGCACCAGTGCAGGGCAAATTTACCGTGGCATTGCACTGAGTGATGTACCCCAAAGCAGATTTACGGTAAATTATTAGCGTTCAGTGTAGGGTATGCAGGGTTTACCCCTAAAATAAAAAAGTATTTTATAAATAATATATAATATATAAAAAGGTATTGAAATACGCCCCAAACTATACATACCCTACACTACCATACATCAAATTCAAAGGAGTGATCGCCTGTGACCGAGCAGGAAATAAAGAAACTTGAACATCAGGCATACGACGGCAGCATTAACATCGACCCTCTTCCCGCTCCCGAATACCGATATATTGACCGTATCCGCAGACTTTACAAAAGATACAAGTTTGACAAAAATATGCCCAAGGATTTTGCCGAACGCATGAAGCGGATAGCGTACTCGGAATATATGCAGGACATTGAAGAGCACAAGAGGTACACTTCGATGTATGCACAGTATCAGTACAACATTAAGCAGGCGGATAAGCTTAAAATCGAGGCTGAAAAGGCTGACACGATATATCACATTGCCTGCTGCACTGCTGATATTGTTGGAATGCTGACGGGTGATGAGGGATATGGGAAAAGAATAAGGGAGAAGATTGGAGGAATGGATAAATGCTGAAATGCGAAAAATGTATTCATAAGAAGATCTGCATTGACGGGGCAAATTACAAGAATGCCGAGGCTTGCAGGAATTTTATCAATGAAAATGATATTGTGCTTGTGAAGCATGGACATTGGCATTGGAGTGTGGAATATTTTCACGATGTTTGCAGTTGTTGCACACATCTAAGTAACGACCCTGAAAATTATCCATATAAATTCTGTCCTCACTGCGGGGCAAAGATGGACGGATAAATGGGGGGCGATAATATGCGCATTATGATTCCAAAGGTCAAATGCAGTAAGTGTTCAAAAAAGATGTATATCAATAACGTGCCGAGGGCATATCCTTCGGGTAACGGCGGCGAAATAATTTACATCTGCGAGCAGTGCAATAATGAAAATAAATCGGACAGAAACAAGGAGGTAAATTTCCGTGGGAACTGATGAAATTTTACAGCATCTTAAGGATTTGAAAACCGAAGCTGAGGGTCATTTTACCGATGACGGCGATGATGAAATATTCCACCAGGACGCAGAAGCGCTGCAGGCTGCTATTGATGCGGTTAAACGCAATGAAATCATTGCTGATGCTATAAACAGTGAGATTGCGAACTGCAATCGTGAAATCCGCAAGGTGGATATCGAAAAGGCGAAGGCTGAGGAACGCAGAATGAATTACGGTGACCGAAGGACAATGCTTATGGAGCTGCTCAGAACGATAAAAGGCGGTGAGGAATGATGTTTCTGGGCGGATTTCTGATAGGTTTTATCATCGGTATAAATGTAATTGCGGTTATTGCGTGTGTGATGGCTGCGGGAGATTCGGAAAAAATTGATAACAGAAAATAACAGGAGGAAAATAAAATGGATAGAATGGCAACCAAAATTATATTTTTAACAGCGATTTCTGACGCTTTTAGGGACGAAGAGGACCGTGAACTTAATGCGGTTGGGAAAATTGATATCCCTGAGGACGGCAATGCAACACCGATATTCACAGACCTGTTTTATGCGTTTAAGATATTTTATACTCAGATGTCTGGAGACAATGTTGATCCCATAGAATTTATCGGCGTGCTGACACGTCTTGTTTTCCAGGATCAGCTCAATGATAACTCTGAGGCGGAGGATAATTCATCTGATGATTTTCCCGATATGCTGGAGGGCGGTGAGGAAGATGATTAAATTCAACGGCAGCATATCTTTCATGGTCACGCAACGGTGCAAGATTTGCGGAAAAACCTATGAAGGCGACAGTAATGTGGTAATGCGCAAGTCAATCGTGCATCTCATTTTCCGTCACCCGAAAGAATCTGCAAAAATAATTATTAGGTATTTTAAAAACAGGAGGGCTGACAATGGCTGATATTAAAATAGGCGACAGGGTTATTATGAACAACAGTTATTTTGTAAGCGAAAAAGACAAGGGCAAAACTTGGACAGTACGTTCAAATCCGTGGAATTGCTGCGGAACAATCGTTGTACTACTTGAGGGAAAGTCTGGCGGGTATGCGATTGATGGTTTAAATGTTGTAGAAGAAAGGACGAAGATAGATAATGGCTGAATACGAATTGATTGATAATGCACCAACCGCCAACGTTTCACCCGTAAAGCACGGGCATTAGATTTCAGCGAAATACAAATGTTCAGAGTGCGGAGTGCTTGTGTGGGGTAATGATTTTAATTACTGCCCCAACTGTGGAGCTGAAATGAATGGAGATGATGGCGATGGCTGATATAAACGATTACCTTGACGGGTTGGATATAAAATTTTCAGAGCAGGAAAAACAACTTGCAGATATTTTTGCTGAAAGTTGGGAATACTGCCGTTCGCACGTTTGTAAGGATTGCGAATATATGCATAGTGGGGAACATCGCAAAATGTTAATGTGTATGTCGTGTCAATACGCCAAGAGGTTAATAGCCGCAGACGTTGCGCCTGTAAAGCATGGTCATTGGATACAGATTGACAAGAACAAGTGTGAATGTAGTAATTGTGGCATTATTGTACTAATTGCGGTATATCCGCACGGTGACAAAAATTATTGCCCCAACTGCGGGGCTAAAATGGACGGAGGTGAAAATTCGTGAAATCCAGATTACCAGTCACACCAGCACTGACCAGCCACGCTAAGAAAGTCCTGAAGCAAGAAATCAAGTCGGAAATGCTGGCATATTACGACAGATTTTCCGAGGAAGTCGATTCGCTGTATCTTCTCAGCATTGCGAGATTTTTTCACCCATCACGCAAGAAGCTGATAGAGTTCTGGCGATTCACGCACGACCTGCACGTTGATTTTCGCAATCGCTATGAATTGCCGAAAGAGGACGATGAGTGGCTATTCAAATTCAAACTCAAGGACGAATTTGGTGTGGATATCGAAGAGCTGTACCGTGAAGCTGACAAGTGGGCAGAGGAGGAGAGCAATGACAACACAAGAAGCAAAAGCGTACCTTAACCAAGCCCGAGAATCGGAAAGAGCGTACAGGCTAGCGAGAGACAAGGCAAATTCTTACGCTCAGCTGATTATGGGAGGTAAAGCCGTCAAATACGACAGCGACGGTAGCACACACGAGAAGAACGGCAATAATGTAGAACGCACATACTGCTGTCTCGCTGATTATCAGGCAGAGGCGGACAGGCTGATGATGGAAATGCTGGGGGTGCGTCAGTGGGTAGAAAAGGTTATCGGCACTGTTCCCGACGCTGTTCAGCGTGAAGTGCTTACACGGCGATACATAATCGGGCAGAGGTGGGAGGATATTGCATTTGTGATGAATTATAATATCCGCCACATTTACAAAATCCACGGCGCAGCACTTCAAAGTATGGCATTGAATGGCACTATTACCCTGTGATATAATTATAATCAGCAAAGAACACAATGAAGCCGAGCCGGGGGCGGGAGCCTTAGCTTTCGCTTTTCGGCGGCTTCCTTTGCTGACAAAGAACTTATGCGTCCTTCGGGGCGCTTTTCTTATATCAATTTTTCGGCAGGTGGTGACCCGTGAATGAAAAAAATTTAACTCCTTTTTCTGAACGAAGCGTGAGCGAAGCAAGAGAAGCAGGCTCCAAAGGCGGCAAAGCCTCGGGGGCTGCAAGGCGGAAAAAGCGTGATATGAAAAAATGTATGGAGCTGCTGTTGTCGCTGCCTGCTTCTCAGGTGGCGGACTACCAGCTCCTTTCTGATATGGGCGTGAACTTTGATGAGCTGAGCGAGGACGAGGTCACGAATATGCTTGCGGTCAATGCGGCACTGCTCAAACAGGCTAAAATGGGCGATGTGGCTGCGGTAAAGGAGCTGCGGAGCATTATCCGTGACGACGATATGATGCGGCACAGGATCAGGTACGACAACGCCCGCCTTAAGCTTGACCGTGAAAGGTACTTCCCCTCGGCGGACGATCGGGAGGGCTTTTCTTACGGCGGTATTCCCGCAAGCATGGTGGCTCCTGCCTTTTCATCGGTGCTGTTTGACATTGCCGAGGGCGAACACTCCGAATATGTTTTCCCGGGCGGAAGAGGCTCTACCAAGTCCTCGTTTATCTCGCTGGCGGTCATCGACCTGCTGGAGAAAAACGAGGATATGCACGCCTGCATTCTCCGCCAGGTGGGTAACACTCTGAAAGATTCGGTGTATAATCAGATGCTGTGGGCGATATCTTCCCTCGGTCTTGACGATGAATATGCTGCCACAAAATCTCCGCTGGAGATAACCAAAACAAAAACGGGACAGAAGATATACTTCCGGGGGGCGGACGATGAGAACAAGATCAAGTCCATAAAAGTTCCCTCCGGGTTCATCGGCATTCTGTGGTTTGAGGAGCTTGACCAGTTCTCGGGTCCCGAGGCTGTCCGAAAGATAGAACAGTCGGTCATCAGAGGCGGAGACAGGGCTTACAAGTTCAAGTCCTTCAATCCCCCGAGATCGGCTCAGAACTGGGCGAACAAGTACATCAAAGCGCCGAGGGCGGACAGGCTCGTTACCGAAAGCAATTATCTGACGGTGCCGAAAAAGTGGCTGGGCAAGCCGTTCCTCGATGATGCGGAATATCTGAAAGAGACCAATCCCACGGCGTATGAAAACGAATATCTGGGCGCTGCCAACGGCACTGGCGGAAATGTATTCGACAATGTGGTCACACGCAAGGTCACTGACGAGGACATCAAGACCTTTGGAACGATTCTTCACGGCGTTGACTGGGGCTGGTATCCTGATCCCTTTGCGTATGTCAGGTGCGCTTATCTGGCGGCGCAGCACACGCTCATCATTTACGATGAATACAGGTGCAACAAAAAGGGCAATGCGGAGACTGCTGCCGAGCTGAAAAAGCGTGGCGTAACGGCAAACGATATGCTCATGTGCGACAGTGCGGAGCAGAAGTCCGTTGCGGATTACCGCTCCTTTGGTCTGCTTGCCAGGGCGGCTGAAAAGGGCCCCGGGTCGGTGGATTATTCCATGAAGTGGCTGCAGTCCCTACGTGAAATAGTCATTGACAACGAACGCTGCCCCGAGACTGCAGCGGAATTTCTGGAGTACGAATACGAGCGCAGCAAGGACGGCGAGATCATATCGGGATATCCCGACAGGAACAATCACAGCATTGACGCTGTGCGGTACGCCACATCGCAGATTTGGAGGAGAAGCGGAAAATGAGCATTTTATCTTGGCTGAAAGGAGCGATATGCAAATTGTTTGACACTAATGAGCTGGCTGCGAAAATGCAGACCCTGCCTGCTGACAAGGACATGACCGAGGCGGTAAGGCTGTGGGCGGAATGCTACCGCTGCACGCCGCCATGGGCTGTGGCTGACAGCAATGTGCGCTGCCTTAATCTCCCCTACTCTGTGGCCCATGAAATGGCAAGGCTGGTCACGCTGGAGCTTAACTCGGAGCTGACAGGCTCGCCGAGGGCGGATCATCTTTCCGATGCGTATTCTTCCGCTGTGAAGCTGTCCCCCGTGTGGGTGGAATACGCCTGTGCTCTGGGCGGCGTGTTTCTGAAGCCTTATGTATCGTGCGGAAAGATATACACCGACATCATTCAGGCGGACGCTGCGGCGGTATCGGGCTATGACGGTGACAACATCACCGAATGCGTTTTCGCTGACAGGATAGCCCGCAAAGGTAGGTATTTCACCCGCCTTGAAAAGCACTCCCTGACGGGGACAAATTACACAGTGGTGAACAAGGCGTATGTGTCCGACAACTCGGCTCAGATAGGGCGGGAGATAGCTCTCGGGGCGGTTGCGGAATGGGCGGACATTGCTCCGTCGGCGACATTTTCAGGCATAAAGCGGCCGCTGTTTGTATATATGAAAATGCCCGGGGCGAACATCATTGACAGGCGTTCCCCGCTGGGTGTTTCGGTGTTCAATGCGGCGATCTCCACTATCGAGGAAGCGGATATGCAGTTCACAAGAGGCATATGGGAGTTTGAAGGCTCGGAGCTGGCGGTATATGCCGATGTGACGGCGGTGCAGCGTGGCAATGACGGCACAGAGACGGCTCCCAAATTCAACAGGCGGCTGATAAAGACGCTGGACTTTAACCAAGACCAGGCGTTCAATGTGTTCAGCCCTCAGATACGTGAAGAAGCTCAGAGGAACGGGCTCAACAATCTTCTTCGGCAGATAGAACGGCAGTGCGGACTTGCTTTCGGTACCCTCTCCGAGGTGCAGGACACGGACAAGACTGCTACAGAAATAAAGGCTTCCAAGCAGCGGTCATATGCCACGGTATCAGCCATTCAGGCGAACGTCAGAAAGGCTCTCACGGAGTTTGTGCAGGTACTTGATATGCTCTGCGACATACATGAGCTTGCCCCCAGAGGGGCGTGCGAGCAGTCATTCGACTTTGACGACAGCCTTGTTACCGACAGCGAGACCGAGCAGAAGATATGGCTCCAGGAAGTCTCTGCGGGGATCATGTCTCCTGTGGAATACCGCATGAAGCGCTACGGCGAGACGGAGGAGCAGGCGGCGGCAATGCTCCCCGAGAGCTTTGAATAATGCTTACTCCCGACTATTTGCAGGGTGCGCCTGCGGAGCTGGAGGAGCTTTTTCTCAGGCTCGAGGAGGATATCATCGCCGACATATGCCGCAGGATAGCAAAGGCGGGATATCTTACCGACAGCGCAGAGCATCAGGTGCTGCGGCTTCGTGAGCTGGGTGCGGGAACGGAGTACATCAAGCAGAAGATATCCGAATATTCGGAGCTTTCCGATGAGGCTGTTGACCGATTATTCTTTGACGCTGCCCAGACTTCCGACGAGTTTTATAAAAAAGCATATGCACAGGCGAACGTCGGCTACACGCCTTATGAATACAATGACTTCTTTCAGCAGGCGGTAACTGCCAGCGTGAACCAGACCAAGGGAGAATTGCGAAACTTTACGCAATCCATGGGATTTTCCTACCGTGGCTCAAACGGTCAGGTGCGGTTTCACGATGCGGCTGAGGCCTACAGGGACTGCCTCGACTATGCGTATATGCAGGTGATGACGGGTGCTGTAGATCACAACACGGCGGTCAGGAACGCCACGAGGCGGCTCACAGAGGGCGGTTTGCAGTTTGTGGATTATGCTTCGGGGGTAAGGTGTCACGCTGATGTGGCTGCCCGCAGGGCTGTTCTTACGGGGCTGTCGCAAATGACGGGCAAGGTCTCGGAACACAATGCGGCGGAGCTTGGCACGGACATTGTGGAGGTCGATGCTCACGCAGGTGCAAGACCCGACCACGCCCAGTGGCAGGGCAAGTGGTATTCCCTTTCGGGGAAATCAAAGAAATATCCCTCTCTAAAGGCTGTGACGGGCTACGGCACGGTGACAGGTCTTAAAGGCGCCAACTGCCGACATGACTTTTACCCTGTTATAGAGGGCATTTCCGAACCAAGTTATACGGAAGAGGAGCTTAAAAACATCGACCCGCCGCCCTTTGAATACAACGGCAAGACCTACACCTATTACGAGGCGACCCAGCGTCAGAGGGCTATGGAACGCTCCATGCGCAAGACCAAGCGAGAGATACTTGCGGCTGATGCCACGGACGATAAGGACAGGTTCACGGAAAAGTCGGTGCTTCTCAGGAGGCAGAAAGAGGAGTACGGAAGATTTTCCAAGGCTGCGGGGCTTTCTTTGAGGAACGAGAGGGCGCAGGTCGGGGGATTTGGTCACAGTCAGGCGAGCAGGGCTGTTTGGGCGGCAAAGGGCAATCAGAAGCCGCTTGAAAACAAAATATCCTCAAATCCAAAACGTACTGATACCAATGCTTATGCAGGCTTGACAAGTAAAACGGATAGTGCTACAATAAAATCAATAAATAGTGGTTCAAAGCTGTTTACAGAAGAAAATCGTATAAAAATGCTTCAACACGAGAGGATTATATCCGGCAATAAATATGAAAAAGCAATTATATACAAACCTGACGGCAGCATTGATTTTCAGAAGAAAGGAAATTCTGATTCCGTTTCATTTTCTACAAAGGAAATTAAGTCTATGGACGGAAAAGTTCTTACTCATAACCACCCGAATGGCACTATTCCCTCTCCTGCGGATATCAACATAATGCGCAGGGGCAAATTGGCGGAAATAAGAGCTTGTAATTCAGACGGTGCCTATGTAATAAGACGTTCCGGCAAATGGTCAAGTGAACTGACATCATTGAAGAAAATTGATAGTGCCTACAACAGTTGCATAGACGAAATTCTGTTGAAATATCAAAAAATCGCAAGTGAAAATGGCGAAAACTTCTTTAAATATTTTGACAAGGCTGAAAAAGAAGGATTACAGCTTTTCTGTGATAAATATAACCTTGAATTTTCCTGGGAGGATAAAAATGAAAATAAATATTGACGAAATGCCTGAAAATAAAACATTTGACGATTATCCTTCTGACACAGAATTTGTTCTTCGTGAAAATTTTCCACGATATGACCGCTCCGAATTGGAAAAGGGTAATATTGTCCGTGTTTATCCCGATGACCCCAATTACAATAATGCTTTGACCCGTGAAGAGTTCAGAGCACAATACTGTAATTAAATATTCCAAAATTAAGCATTTATATTCCCGGTAAAGGAGGTATAATATGCCAACGCCATTTATCTACAACAGAAAAATTGACCAGCTTGAAGGAAAAAGAGCAAAGGTATATACCCGAAAAGATTCACCATATAAGAGAGAAATCTTTTCAGGCAGTGGTGGTATTCCCTGCTTAGGAACAGACAAAAATGGTGACGATATTGACGGTGTTACTTTCACCCCCGAAAGCGGCGGAGGGCTTATCTTCATTGAGGACGATATTGAAGAAATTGAATTTATCGACTAATCACCTTACACAAGTAGGGTGATTTTTTATACTCACACAAGCGTGTATGTTTACGACATTTTTGTCGGTAACATATGCGCTGTTTTTATATCAAGATGAAAGGATATGATGTTATGAACGAAACAACAGCAAGACCTATGGAGCTGACAGACACAGCCGAGCTTATGGCAAGTACCGATTACAAAGACAGATTCAAAGCCGAGTACGGACAGGTTGCGATACGCTGCAAAAAGCTCAAAGCAATGCTTGAAAAATGGGATAAGGAAGAGCTGAACTTCACGCCTACGTGTCCCAGATCACTGTATGAGTTTCAGGTGAGGACGATGGAAGATTATATTGCTATATTGCAGGCAAGAGCAGTAATTGAGGGCGTTGTACTGTAATTTCTAAGCAATATCAGTCAACAAAAAATAACCCCTCGATTTCGAGGGGTTAAACATTCTATATCAAGGAGGAAAAAACATGACCAAGGAATTTCTTACAAAGCTCGGAGTATCAGAGGAAAACGCTTCGCAGATACTTGCGGAGAACAAAAAGGACTGTGACGGAGTTTCCGCCAAGTTCGGGGACTACGAGGACGTGAAAAGTCAGCTCAGTGCCGCCAACAAGCAGATAGAGGAGTTCGGCAAGCTGGACTATGAGGGGCTTAAAAAGACTGCCGACGACTACAAGGAAAAGCTTGCGGCGGCGCAGAAGGAAAGTGCCGCAAAGCTGGAAAAGATGCAGTTTGACCACATTCTGGAGGGCAAGCTCTCAGAGCGCAAGCCCAGAAACGCTGTTGCCGTAAAGGCGCTGCTCAACATGGACGGCTTGAAGCTTGCGGGCAACGAGATAGTCGGTCTCACGGAGCAGCTGGACAAAATCGCCAAGGAAAACGACTTCCTTTTCGAGAGCAGCGAGCCTGTGCCTAAGTACATGGGCCCCACAGGCGGCGGTTCGGGCGGTCAGGCGGACGACAGCGCCGCAAGGGCTGTTATGGGGCTTCCCCCTCTCACGAAGTGAGAACTCACAAAGTAAGGAGGACGGCATGAACAAAGCAAGAGATGAGCCTTGTTTATCTTTGAGATGAACGAGGCTATTTTTATACACTAAAAGGAGGAATTTACATGGCAAATGCTATTGCACTTTTCAAGAAGTACATTGACCTGCTGGACGATGTTTACAAGGCTGCTTCCTGCTCTTCCGTGCTGGATATGGACGGCTCCCTTGTGCAGGCAGGCGCAAACGCAAACGAGATCATTATCCCCAAGATAAGCATGGACGGTCTGGCTGACTACTCCCGCAACGGCGGCTATGTTCAGGGCAATGTGGAGATCACCAACGAGACCGTGAAGTTCAACTACGACAGAGGACGCAAGTTCAGCGTTGACGCTATGGACAACGAGGAGACTGCGGGGCTGGCGTTCGGCAAGCTGGCAAGCGAATTTATCCGCACCAAGGCTGTTCCCGAAATGGACGCTGTGCGCTTTGCCTCTTACGCTGCCATCAACGGAATCGGTTCAAAGACCGAGACAATCAGCGGTGCCGAGGCGTTCATGGATTCGGTTCGTGAGGGCGTGAACGTACTGGACGAGGCGGAAGTTCCTGCGGACGGCAGATATCTTTTTGTTACCCCCACCCTTTACAATGCGGCTCAGAGCCTTTACAGCTACGTTTCAAAGAGTGTGCTTGAGGGCTTTGCGGGCATTATCAAGGTGCCTCAGTCACGCTTCTGGACTGCTGTTTCCCTGCTCAACGGCACATCTTCGGGTGAGGAGATAGGCGGCTTCAAGAAAGCCGAGGCGGTGTATGAGGTGACAACCTCCCAGCCCGATGACTGGAGCACAAACTACAAGGATTATTACACCGTTTCCGACGGCGTTTACTCCCCTGTTACGGGCAACAGCGCTCCTTCATGGACTGCAAGCAAGTACTACAAGCAGACCTCCGCAGGAGGTGCGCCTATCAACTTCATGATAGTTCACAAGCCTGCTGTTATCCAGTTTGGCAAGCATACTGTAAGCAAGGTCATCTCCCCTGACGCTAACCCCGATGCGGACGCATACATCTTCTCTTACCGTGCTTACGGTCTCACCGACGCCTACGAAAACAAGGCTGCGGGAATTTACTGCTCTCACGCCTGATTGTCGGCAAAGGAGCTGAGAATGGCATACGCTGATTACAAGTTTTACAGCGAGGTTTTTCACGGCACCATGAGCGAGGCGGACTTTGCAAGATTTGCGGAGTCTGCCTCTGCTTATATTGACGCTGTTACATTCGACAGGATAACTCCCGAGCTTCTGGCGGACGAAAACATTGTCGGCAAAATACGCCGTGCCTGCTGCGCCTGCGCTGATGATATGTATTCATGCGGCAGGGCGGCAGATGTGAAGTCCGAGACCATAGGCAGCTATTCCGTGACCTACGGTGACAGGTCTCAGGCGGAAGTATCTTCGGCGAGGTACAATGCGGTGAAGATATATCTGGGGAATGTTTATGCAGGCGGCGTGAAGCTGATGTTTAGGGGGTGTGGGTGATGATAACCAACGGCATATGCACCGTTTTCAGGACGGCGGGAAAGGCCGTCTTAAAGGCAGGCGCATTCCCCTGCATGTGGCAGGAGGTCAGAGCCTATGAAGTGCAAAAATACGGCGAGGAAAACGCCGACACTGCCAAGGTATTTATCCCCGACATCGCTGCCGATATCCGAAAAGGCGACTACATATTTTTCGGGGAAATGAGTGACCCCACCGACAAGGAGCTGTACAGCGGCCTGCACGTACACAGCATAACGGTGAACAACTTCGGTTCCCAAAATATGCGGCACATAATGCTGGGAGTAAGATAGGAGTGATAAGATGATAGTTTTCAAGCCCATGAGCGCTGAACAGATCTGCATAAATCACAGGCTGGCGCAGGGCGGGTCTGTACAGAAATTCATAGACAGCGAATGCCTGAGGCGCTGCGACAGGTACACCCCCAAGGACACAGGCGAGCTTATCCGCTCAGGCATAAGAGGCACGGTGATAGGCTCAGGTGAGCTTGTTTATACCGCTCCCTATGCCCGAAAGAATTACTACAGCAACAGCGGACATGGAGCAGGCGGCACAGCAAGGGGCGGTCTGAGAGGACGGCTGTGGTTCAAGAGAATGAAAGCAGCTCACGTTCACACTATCCTTGCAGGGGCTGCTCAGATAGCGGGGTGCAGATATCGTGGCTGATTCCGTTATTGAATCCCTGTGGGACTTCCTCTGCGGCTGCCCTTTGCTGGCGGATTACACCATGCAGGTGAATTTCCGCAGCGATGACATCGACTGTGCGGGAATTGTGGAGGACAGCACCGAGGTATTGCAGACATATCTCTGCGGCAGCGAGCTTAAAGCCATGCACGCCTCTCTCTTCCTGGGCAGCCTGTCGGACGATGACCTGCGCAGGATACAGACCAGCGCTTTTCTTGACGATCTGCGCAGGTGGTTTTTGAACGTGCAGGAGCTTCCCGCTCTCCCCGAATACCGCACGGCTCAGGATATACGCATGGACGGCGCTGTGCCTTTCGAGTACGAAAAGGACGGTAAGAAATGCACGTATCAGATGAGCATAACTCTTGAATACATTGAAGAAAGGAATGTTTGTTAATGTCAAATACGATAGTTAAAAGGACCCAGCTGGAACATTACATGGACGTAAGCTCCGGTGAAACGCCTCAGTGGGCAAGAATGGGTGACGGCTGGTCAAAGTTCGATGACGCAACTTCCGCTCAGACGGAAAGCACCAAGTACATCAACATGGATACCGAAAGCACCGACACCACAAGCTACAAGACCGCATACAACTTTGAGTGCGACCTTATGTATTCCGACCCCACCATCAAAAAGGTGTATGAGATATACAAAAACCGCAAGGTGCTGGGCGACTGCCTTGTAAAGATACTGACGGTGGAAAAGTTCAACGCTGTTTCGGGCGGCGGTTATGTGGCACGCATGGAGACCTGTGCGGTCGCTCCCTCAGGCACGTCCGAAAACAACAATAAAATGAAGCTTTCGGGTGCGTTCAACGGTCTGGGCGACCCTGTTATCGGCAAGTTTGCTCCTGCCACATCGGGCGGCGGCGGAACATTTACTGCGGATACTGCCGAAGCTGCTTCTGCCAATTCCGAAAGCAAAGCTGTAAATACGGAGGAATAACATGGAATTTAACTACGAAAGGAACCCCACTGCCGTTACCATATACGGCAAAAACGTTGAGATACCCACAAAGACTGCATATTTCGTGCAGGAGACAAGGCGCATTGCAGCTGAGATAGTCAAGGCTCCCGATGCGGTAACGGCGGCAGAGGCTACGCTGGAGGGCATAAGGCTTTATCTGGGCGATGAGTTCGTAAATGAGCATTTCGGCGATGACGCAGGCGTGACCGATGCAGGCAGTCTTGACACCGATGAGATAGGTGCGCTGTGGGTGTTCCTGAACCGTGCTTCCGCAAAGGCAACGGAAGAGGTGCTGAAAAAGTATGCTCCCGCAGAGACTTCCCACTGAATACACTGAGGTGACGGACGGCGGCGTGACAGAGCTGCCGCTCCGCACTGATTTTATCTGCTGGATGAGATTTGAGGAGCTTATCACCGACTGCCGCATTCCCGAGGACAGACTGGTCATAACTGCCATGAGGCTCATTTTCCCCGTAATGCCCCGTGACCTTTCACGGGCTGCGATGTTCATGCTGTGGTTCTACCGATGCGGTGAACCGCCCAAGGAAACGAGCGAGAGTGGTACAATGCTTTCAAGCCGCAGAGCTTACAGCTTTGACGCAGACTTTCCCATGATAGCCGCTGCATTTTATGAAAAATACGGCATTGACCTATGGGAGACAAAAATGCACTGGTGGAAGTTCCGTGGGCTGTTCATGGGGCTGCATGACTGCCGATTCACTGACATATGCGGCTGGCGGACGGCTGACATCTCGGACGATATGCCCGACTACAGGCGGGAGTTCCTTGAAAAAATGCAGCAGGTCTATGCGCTTCCCGTTTCAGCCAACGAGCTGAGAATGATAGAGGCGGCAAGAAGATTTCTTGATTCATAAGGAGGTGAGGGATATTGAATGACGGTGACCTTATTTTTAACACACGGCTTGACACTGCGGGGCTGAAAAGCGGACTGCAAGGTGCAGGTGGTGAGATACTGAAAACGTCCACTCAGGCGGCAGCAAAAATCGGCGAGATCTCCCTTGCGGCAGCAGGTGCAGCAACTGCGGCAATAGCCGCTCTGTCAAAATCAGCCATTGAATGCTACGGAGACTACGAGCAGCTTATAGGTGGGGTTGAAACTCTGTTCAAGGATTCAGCCGATGTTATAAAAGGATACTCGGAAGAAGCATTCCGCACAGTCGGAATGTCTGCCAACGAATACATGGAGACAGTAACAGGGTTTGCCGCTTCTCTTATCAGCAGCATGGGAAATGATACTGAGGCTGCGGCTGAAAAAGCCAACACCGCTCTCAGCGATATGTCAGATAACGCAAACAAAATGGGCTCCGATCTGGAATCAATAAAGAATGCGTACAGTGGATTTTCCAAGCAAAACTATACCATGCTCGATAATTTAAAAATCGGCTATGGCGGCACAAAATCCGAAATGGAAAGACTGCTTGCCGATGCCGAAAAGCTTCAGAAAAGCAAAGGCATTGATGTTTCCTACGATATATCAAGTTTTGCTGACATCGTAGATGCTATCCATGTGATACAGACTGAAATGGACATAACAGGCACTACCGCCAAGGAAGCAAGCTCCACCATTCAGGGTTCCATTTCAGCGGCAAAGGCGGTATGGCAAAACCTGCTCACAGGTATGTCCGACCCGACACAGGACTTTGACAAGCTGTTAAACGACGTGGTTGAAAGTGTTGTGACAGTTTCGGATAATCTTGCGCCCAGAATTATGGCAGTGCTGCCCACAATGGCGACTGGCATTACAGAGCTTACCGAAAATCTTCTGCCTCTTATACCCGAAACTGTTGAACAGATGCTCCCATCGGTAATTGACGGTGCAAATTCCATTGTATCGGCATTGCTTAATACGTTAAGCTCCTTTGCCGACACAGCTATTCCAATAGTGACTGAAAATGCAGATGAGATAATCGGCACACTTATATCAGGAATTGTATCTGCAGCACCGAACCTTGCAGGCTCGGCAGCACAGCTTTGCACATCAATAGCGGAAGCTATCCTCTCCAACGCAGACATCATAACTGATGGAGCCTCGGATATAGTGACAGCTCTTGCAGACGGCATTTCAGATAATCTTGATTCACTCGTTCCCTCCGCCATTGATGCGGCACTTACCGTTGCAGAGACAATACTTGATAATGCAGACAAGCTTTCGGAAGCCGCCGCAAGCCTGATCGATGGCTTGGCAAACGGCATTACAGCTTCAATACCCATTCTTGCCGAAAAAGCTCCTGACATAGTGAGTAAACTTTTTGATGCGCTCGTTGATTCAAGCGAGATACTTATAGATGCAGGCGTTGATTTCTGTACCGTCATTGCTGACGAGCTTATTCATTACGATTGGTCAACCGCTGCAGAACAAATGATGCTTAGCCTTTCCGATGCCGTTGATAATGCCCAGAAACACGTAATGCTCGGAATTGATAATTTGCTTGGCGGTGACGTTTACGGCGGAGATATAAACAATGTAGCGTCAACCGCTATGGTAGGCTATATGCGTGATGGTATTGATGACACTGTGCAGATGATAGAGGACGGGCAAAAAGCCGTTTCAGAAGCATATGACAAGGGTATGCAGGAAATAAATGAGCATTTTGGTCTGACTGCTGCTGACATGAGCGGCAAAGAATGGCTTGAAGCGGAAGCTGAGAGAGAAGCCAATGCAAAAGCCGTTCTGGAGCGTGAAAAAAAGCGTGCGGAAGAATGGAAAAAAGCTCAGGAAAACAGTGCGGCTGAAAATCAGTCTGCTGCCGAAGCAATATCAGAACAGCGTACCCTCGCCGAGACTGCCGCCGAACAGATGAATGACGAGGAGCTGAAAAGCCAATGGCAGAAGCTTGACCATGAGTACGCCATGGGCATTATTGCCGACGAAGATGCGCTGTATCAAAAGCGGCTTGAACTGCTGAGAAAATACGGCGATGAAAGCAACACCGAGCACTGGGGCTATTACGAAAAGCTCCGTGCCTATGAGCAGGAGCAGCAGAAAAAAGCTCTGGACGACCGGGAGGACAGCCAGAACAAGGCGATAAAAAGCGCAGGCGAGAGCCTTGACGACCTGAACGCCCTTTATCAGAAAAAATATTCCGATATGCTCACCGCTCAGAACGACTACCGTTCACGGCTCATGGCTGTGGGCGGTTCTGTTTTTTCCGTTGAAAATGAAACGGACGAGGACGGCAATGAGACCACCATCTACAAGGTAAATGACATTGAAAAGCAGATAGCCGCCATGGAGAAATATCACGCTGACATCAAGGCTCTGAAAGAGGACGGAGCAAGTGCTGCTCTCCTCGAAGAGCTGAACAGTATGTCCGCCGAGGACGGTGCCAAGATGGCAGAATACCTTGCGGGTATGAGTGAAGAAGAGCGCCAAAAGGTCATCGAGCTGTATAAACGCAAGGAGCAGATAGCAGATGATCTGTCCGCTGACCTTTACGCCAAGGACGCCGAAAATATGCAGAACGCCTTTGCGGCGGCTCTCACGGACATGGGGGTGAACGCCTATGATTCGGGTGCGGCAGCTGCGGAGCAGTTCGCAAGCGGTTTTGGCGGCAAGCTGTCCGAGCTGATGAACATTTCCGCTTTCACTCAGGTGAGCGGCACTGTTGCCACCGAGGTATCATACAAGAACGCCGCGGAAAACAGTGGAAACCAAAATGTAAATGTGAATGTGGAGGTCACAGGCGGAGACCTCACCCTTGACAGCAAAGTGTGCGGTGAATATTCGCTGGACTACACCCAGAGCGTCAATGTGCAGAAAGGAAGATAATATGCTTGAACTTGTTATCAACAACGTCAGGGCGGACGGATATGTGACGGATTTTACCGTCAGCTCCGCCCCCAAAAAGGACAGCAGCGCATTTGAGAACCATGACGGCTCCACTGTGGGTGGCTATATAGGGGACATCATTACGCTGAACATCACGCTGAAAAAGGTCCCCACATCTGCGGCGGCTAAGATATCGAGCGCTGTCAGCGGAAAGACATTTCCTGTGACCTACTCCTCCCCTGCAGCGGTGTCGGCACAGTTCAAGAAAACGGCTTACAAGGCTGTGAGCCGTGGCAAGGGGCTTGAATGGGATATGTCCCTGACCCTTGAAAGCGCCGCTCCTGTGGGCGGCTCCCGCCTTTAGCCTTGCTCTGAGCATCGGCGGCATTGATGTGCCGCACTTCAATAACCTGCAGATATCATACACTGCGGACGGATACGGTGCAAGGGGCGTTTGCAGTCAGCAGCTGACCTTTGATGTTCCTGCCTGCGACTATGACGATGACACCGTGGGGCTGTTCCCATATGGTGCGGAGGTACTTGTTTCCTGCGGAACTGAGGTGCCTGTGTTCTATGTGAGCAGCAGGAAGCCCTCGGGCGGCAGGCTGAGCTTCACCTGCTATGACAGGGCGATGTTCACATCTGCCAAATGCACCCTTGAAGAAAGTGATTTCACGGCGGAGGAGGACAGCTCGGGCGGTGATAGTTCGTCCGACAGTGACAGCAACGGCAGCAGCGGCAGCAGCAACAGTTCCGATACGAAAAACAAGCCCAAATTTGCATCTGTAAGCGCCGTGCTTGCCAACATCAAAAGCATATGCGGATTTACGGAGATCGCTGCGGGTGACATCATCGGCACAAAGATCACCAAATGCCCCAAGGACAAGGTCTTCGGGCGGACTGCCAAGGAAATACTCTCCGACCTGGCGGAGGCGGCCTGCGGCTGTTTTTTTGTACAGGGCGGGGTGCTTACATTTCTGCCATTTGCCTGCGGTGCTTCATCGGCGCTGTTTTCGGCTGACAAGTACAGCAGCATTGAATACGGTCTGACTAAGGTATGCGGCAGCGTTATCATGACCGACGGCAGCAGGACATACGCTTCGGGCGGCGACACGGACGCATATCACACGATGAAGATAAGCTCGGTCTATGCCTCGGAAGAGCTGGCGGGTGCGGTCATAGGTGCGATACAGAACAAGTCCTACAGGGCGTGGAGCTGCAAGGCTCTTGTAAGTGCGTATCCTGCTCCCGGGGCGGGCATTACTTTCGGGGAAAGCGTACTTGTGACGAACTTCTGCCGCCTGAGAATTACCGACTTCGGGCTGTTTGCCGAGATGGGGCGGAACAGTGTGCAGGAGAACGAATATGACCCTCTGGCTGACCGTGTACAGATAGGCGAGGTCAACGGCAACACGAAAATGACCCGACAGGGCATAAAATTCGTAAACGAGAACTCTAAAACCGAATACGGCTTTGAAATGGCTGGCGAGGGTGTTGCCAGATTTGCGGGAGCTATCCTGAATGGCATGATGCCCACTGCGGTAAAAATTGCTGAGGACGGCAAAAGCCTCCGGGCGAACTACAACGGCAAGATTTTTGAGTACGCCATTACTGAGGACACAGACGGCAACATTATTCCCACGACAAGCGAGGTGAGCGGCGATGGATGATATGATGTGGTATTTGCTGGGGCTGGCGAATGGTAAGGGCGGCAAGGTCAAGCCCATAACTATAACGGAAAACGGAGTATATAATGCGCCTGAGGGGTACACGGGATATTGCCCTGTAACGGTTGATGTGCCTGACAGATATCAGGAGGGATATGATAAAGGACACGATGACGGCGTAAAGTCGGTTGTTATCAGTCCCCTGACGGTCACTGCAAACGGCACATACAGCGCCGCTGATTATTCCTGTAATGGATTTGACCCTGTGAATGTCAATGTACCGGACAGATATCAAGAGGGCTATGAGGACGGACAGGAACATGGCAAATATACATTCCCTGATGGCACATCATACAGCGATGTTGTAAACATCGTCGGCGGCGATGCCATTACCGATGAAACGTTGGGTGTACAGGTCAGAACAACGGAAACATACGGGGAAAGTATGTATTCCACCAAAACCATTGTTTATGATTTATCGGGAAATCCATTATCAACATTGCGGGATTGGGGATTTGCCAATAGTTTCCTGCCGACATGGGGAATGCCAAAAGTAACATATTTTTCGGTGACTGACAGCACAACAGGAGCCTGGAAGATCATATACACATGGGACAGCGGGGGCACTAACGAATTTACAGGCACAGATACCTATTTGATTGGATTTGGGGCAGATGGGCACAAGTATTCGGCAAGCAATTAAAGGAGGATATTTATGGTAAAAGAAGTAAAAGGCTGCAACAGGGTCATCGAGATCACCCTTGACGGCACTGAATGTGCTGTGAAATTCGATGCTAAATACAACGGATTTGATATCCGCAACAAGTCGGGCAAGGATATCACAGTATCCCTGAAATCAGGTGCTGCTAAGGGCGATGATGGCGTTATCACCATTGGGGACGGCGAGACGTTCAACTATATGCACATGATGGGGCTGGACACTGTATATATCACAGGTTCGGGTGCTGTAGCTGTGGCGGCTAAAAACGAGGCTGCGGCAAATTTTAAGGCTGTTCGGAGAGGGGGTGAGACGAGTAAAAATGGCGTACTGATCGGCGGCACTGTTTACACGGGCACGGAATATAACGAGCAGTCCAAACCGATAAGCGGTCTGAAAGATGAGCTGACAGAATATTGTGGCTTCGGCAGTGACGGCGATTTTATCCCCTGCAATGCGGACGGCACGCTGGGGTTTACCATAACTTCAAACACTATCCAGCAAAATTATGGAGAGAGCAAAACAAAGGCTGACGAATCCGACTTAGTATCAACGTATAGTATCATTTTGAAAAATGACAAAATCTTCGCCTTTAAACACGGTGAAAAAGAAATTCATGTTATCACTAAGGATACAAATGGAAATCCTGTACTGTTTTGGTGCTGGAATAGCCAGTATATTATTACCAATCCTTCGGGTTCAACGGGATACATGGGTTATCTTGCCAAAAACAATGCCTCGTACAAGCATTATATC
>CEAX01028997.1_pt1 | contig 83044 bp, 78 predicted proteins | sample 554721 | NCBI WGS metagenome assembly CEAX01 (sample SAMEA3182098, study PRJEB8094) | gut metagenome | biome: human; feature: gut; material: Stool; isolation source: human stools | place: Canada | collected 2012-05-30 | reverse complement strand
AGATGTGTATAAGAGACAGATATAAATCAGTAATATTATTATAATAAATAAATTTGTCCTGCCATAGTCATTGAAAAGGGACTTTTGTCGCTTAGTGCACACGTTGACAGAAATTGTAATAAATGTTATCATATTGTCATAAATTAACGGCCGTAAATTGTACATATAGAGACGCATTATAAGGATGAGTGAGACAATATTCATGTACATTAAATATGTTGGCAAAGGAGCCAATATCGAAAGGATGATAAAATGTCTTCATTTGACAAAATAGCAGTTTGCGACAGTAAATACTGTTCACTGTATGATACTCTCACCGAGCTTGGATACAGCTGCGTCCGTACCCGACCTGACGCTGTCTCGATAACGTCAGCGATGCTCAACTCTGACCTTTCAGCATTTGCAGCAGATACCGGATCAATAGGAAAGGATGAACTTTTAAAGGTATTCTGCTTTTTCAAGAACATCGAACATTATGCGCCATGTTTTATTATCACATCTGAACCTTCTGCATTTGACGAATTTGGCTTTGTCCATTGCTGCCGCAGGGAATGGGAATTTGAAGAGCTTTTGCAGAAATATTTTGGCCACAGAACGGCATCTTACACTAAAAAGCCTTCTTTGTGGACAGGCAGCCAAAGCGGTCTTGAAAGAACAGTTACGGAGATAATCCAGAAAATGGGAGTACCACCCAATGTAAAGGGTTACAGATATCTGCGTTCGGCAGTAATGCTCGCTACCGAGGATATGACCGTCCTTGACAGCATAACAAAGAGGCTCTACCCTACCGTTGCCCAGACCAATCAGACCACACCCACCCGTGTGGAGAGAGCCATACGCCATGCCATAACCACCGCATGGGACAGGCAGAACGGAGACAGCAAGTTCATTGAGGACAAGCTTCACTGTAAGATAAGCTTTGACGGCGACAAGCCCACCAATTCCGAGCTTATCGCACTTATAAGCGACTGCCTCAGGCTGTCGGAATATAAAGTATAACAAAATGCTTCCCTATCGTCTGATAAGGAAGCATTTTTTCTATTCGCTTTTTGCAGCTTTTGTTCCGTAGGTCAGAACTGTTCCGCCAAGCACTGCCGTAAGGGGAGCAACTGCCGTAAGACCAATGCTTCCTGCAACGGTGTGAACTATTTCAGCCGCAACGTATTTGTAGTTGAGGATATTCACAAGAGGAGTGCCCTGCGCCATAAATACCATGAGCATGGCAATGCAGCTTCCCGTGTAAGCCAGCAGCAGGGTTGTGCTTATAGTTCCCATGGCAGCCCTGCCTATGTTCATACCCGAAAGGATAAGCTCCTTGGCGGTTATGTCGGGCTTTTTCTGAGTTATCTCGTACATAGCCGAGGTTATATCCACAGCAAGGTCCATCATAGCTCCCGAGGAGCCGATGAAAATGCTGGCGGTAAATATGCTTGTGAGATTCAGATTGCCGTATCCGCAGTACAGAAGACTTTCGGACATTGACATTACTGCGCCGTGTATCTTGAAAATGTTGGTGAACACTGCACCGAATACCAGTGCAACCATCACGCCCGACATTACTCCCGCAGTTGCCGCAAAGCACCGCCTGTCAAAGCCATAGACCATGGCGATTATTATTACGGAAAGCAGTGTGATGAACACCGCACCGCTGACTATGGGGTCAATGCCTTTGAGATACAATGGAACAACTGCTTTCCACACTGCAAGTATAGTGATTATAAAGGAAAGCAGGGAGCGGAAGCCTGTTTTTCCTGCGGTGATTATGAGCAGAGCGGCAAATATCACAGCAAGAATTATCTCATAATTGAGCCTGTAGTGGTCTATCATTGCAGCGGAGAGTATCTCGCTGTCCCTGTAGCTGATGATGATAAGCGCCTTGTCCCCCTCAGCAAATATCTTGTCATTTTCATAGGAGCCTGTCAGCATATTAACGGCGTTGCCTATAACTGCTCCCTTGAATTTTCCTTTGAGCACTTCTACGGAGCAGCTCTGTTCGCCTGTTCTGATAAGTCCGTTATCAACAATTTGTGAGTTATCTGTTGAAAGTACTTTTGCGGGAACACGTTCGGTGCCTTTGAATATCTGAGCGCCCTCAAAGCCCGTGGGAATGATTATCAGAATAAGTATTACGATAAGCCCTGCGATAACGGGCATTATTTCCTTTAATTTGTTTTTCATGTTTTCCTCTTTATTATTAAAGATAAGGCGAAACCCTTTCAGGCTCCGCCTTTTAAATAATACTAAGCACCAATTAAAAACTATACAAAAAATTGAGCATAATCTTGCGTATATGGATTATGCGATGATTTTTTGTCTATAGTTTTATTGGTGATTAGTATCATAACATATATTAAGGAGGGGAAGCAATTATGAAGAAGTAAGACTTATGGCGTTGTTATTACTTGACGTTTGTAAGCTCTGCAAGCTTGTTGTAGATGTCGGTGTTGTCATAGTAGCCGTTGAACAGCTCGCTGCCTGCGCCCTGTGCGAATACTCCTACGGGGAGGCCTGTGTGTGCATATGAAGCGAAGTTTACGCCTGACTTGTTGTTGAGCAGATGCGTGATAGTAACGCTGAGGGGCTCGTAGGAGCCGTAGAGAACATATTCTGCCTGGCTCAGCTCTTCATCGCCTGTTCTTGTCATTGTAGCGGTGTAAGCGTCTTTGAGGAGTTGATATTCATACTCGGTAAGCTCAAGAGTACCGTCATTGTTGGATTCGGGGTGCTTGTCGGCGCTGTCCTTCTGAACTTCTCTTTCAGCGGAGCCTGCGGGAGCTTTAAGACCGAAGAGACGGGTGATATCCTTCATTACATCTTCAAAGCTTGTGTTGTTTTCCTTGTACTTTGCAACATAGTCGCTGTCAAACTTAGCGTAGGAAAGCTTCTGGTTTTTGAGGTTTGTAAGGAATGTATCGTAGTTTGTGCCTGCGTAGCCGATGGTAAGACCGCCTGTTTCGTGGTCGCCTGTTACAACGATAAGGGTCTCATCGGGGTGCTGATTGTAGAATTCGATAGCCTTGTTTACCGCACCGCCGAGAGCAACTGTGTCGGCAATGGTGGAGCCTGCGTCATTTGCGTGGCAAGCCCAGTCGATCTTTCCGCCTTCTACCATCATAAAGAAGCCCTTGTCGTTGTCAAGAACCTCGATGCCCTTTTCAACGTAATCGGAAAGTGCCCATTCGTCAGTCTTGCGGTCATTTGCATAGGAAAGTGCGTCGGAGTCTGCCAGAGTTTCGCCGATGATGATAGCCTTGCCGTCCTTTGCAGTGAGCTTTTCAGCCTCGTCCTGTGTCATGATAACGTTGTAGCCATTCTTTTTAGCAAGGTCGTAAAGATTCTTCCGGTCGCCGTTCTTACCGTCTGCCTGCTTGAGTCCGCCGCCTGCAAAGTAGTCAAAATCGGAATCAATAAGCTCCAGGCCGATCTCATAGTAGCTGTTTCTGCTTGCCTGATGTGCATAGTATGCGGCAGGAGTTGCATGGTTAAGGTTAACGCTGGAAACGATGCCCACCTTGTAGCCCATCTGATCCTTAAGCTTTTCAGCGATAGTTTCATAAGATGTGGTATAGGTCTCGTCCATGTTTATTGTTCCGCTGTAGGTCTTGTAGCCTGTGGAAAGAGAAGTTGCGGTGGAAGCGGAATCGGGGCAGAAGGAAGATGAATCGTATGTGACCGCAGAGCCTGCTGCTTCAAAGTGGGTGAAGTTAAGATACGAATTTGCCTCGAGGATATCGTTGTTGTTGTCGTCACGCATTGCCGAATAGTAGTCCTGTGTTACCTGGATCTGAGGATAGCTCATTCCGTCGCCGATGAACATGAAGATGTACTTGGGCTTTTTACCCTTGTAGGCGGAAGATGCAGCTGTTGTTTCTGCTGCCGATACGGTGCCGTTCTGAGTAAGACATACGCCTGTGTAAACGGAACCTGCTGCGATGACCAGTGCTGCCGCCGCTGCGGACAGTCTTTTAGCGATAGTTTTCATTTATTTTACTCCTTTGTATTGGTTTATGAGCCTATTATATATCCAAACGGATTTTGTATCTATCATACTCAGGAGAAAATACAGTAAAATCAACGTAAATCATCAGTTGTTTGCAGGCTGTGTGATATGGCTGTAAAATGAATGTTATTTCCGTGAAAAGGGCAGTAAAAAAGCCGCCTGAAAAAATCAGACGGCTTTTGAAATTATTTTCTGAATAAATCAGACACCATACTTAGAAGTAGAAACGGGAACGCCTACGCCCATAGTGGAAGCAACTGTGCAGGACTTGATGTAAGTACCCTTTGCAGCAGCGGGCTTAGCCTTAACGATAGCTTCGAGAAGAGTCTCAAAGTTCTCGGTGAGCTTTTCAGCACCGAAAGATGCCTTGCCGATGGGGCAGTGAATGATGTTGGTCTTGTCGAGACGGTACTCGATCTTACCTGCCTTAGCCTCAGTTACAGCCTTTGCAACGTCGGGAGCAACTGTACCGGCCTTGGGGTTAGGCATGAGTCCACGGGGACCGAGAACCTTACCGAGACGGCCTACAAGACCCATCATATCGGGGGATGCGATTACAACGTCGAAATCCATCCAGTTTTCCTTCATGATCTTATCAACGAGATCCTGACCGCCAACGAACTCAGCGCCTGCAGCCTTAGCAGCCTCGTACTTGTCTTCCTTGCAGAATACGCATACTCTTACGTTCTTACCGGTACCGTTGGGAAGAACAACTGCGCCTCTAACCTGCTGGTCAGCGTGACGGGAGTCAACGCCGAGACGAACGTGAACTTCGATGGTCTCGTCAAACTTAGCCTTAGCAGCCTTGCAAGCGAGGTCAAGAGCTTCATTGCTTTCGTAGAGCTTGTTTCTGTCAACAAGCTTTGCGCTTTCAATATATTTCTTACCGTGTTTCATTATTTATTTTCCTCCTATCAGTGGTCAATCGGAAATATCCTCCCACTTTACTCAAGCTTAACTCAGTCAACAACCTCTACGCCCATGGAGCGTGCAGTACCTGCGATCATGCTCATTGCGCTGTCAATGTTAGCAGCGTTGAGGTCAGGCATCTTGGTCTCAGCGATCTTTCTGATCTGCTCCTTGGTGATCTTGCCGACCTTGGTCTTGTTGGGAACGCCGGAACCGCTCTGAAGGTTGATTGCCTTCTTGATGAGAACAGCAGCCGGAGGAGTCTTAGTAATGAAGGAGAAGGAACGGTCTGCATAAACTGTGATAACTACAGGAATGATAAGACCGATATCGTTCTTGGTTCTCTCATTGAATTCCTTGGTGAATGCCATGATATTTACACCGTGCTGACCGAGTGCAGGGCCAACAGGGGGAGCAGGTGTAGCCTTACCTGCTGCGATCTGAAGCTTGATTAAGCCAACTACTTTCTGTGCCATAATGCACACCTCCATAAATCGTATGCCGCATGATATCCATACGGACCAGAACTTTTAAATTAGAATTCGTCCGAAACCCTGACCTGGGAAATATCCAGTGTAGCAAGAGTTTCTCTTCCGAACATTGAAACGGAAACATCTACGGTGTTGTCCTCGGAGCTGATAGCCTTTACCTCTCCGATAAAGCCCTCCATAGGACCCGTGGTGATCTTCACCCTGTCTCCGATCTTGAAATCTGCCTCTGCAGCCTTTACGCCGTGATCTACGCCGAGAGCCGCAACCTCTTTCTCGCTGAGAGGAACAGGCTTGCTTCCGGGGCCGACAAAGCCCGTAACGCCTCGTGTATTTCTTACAACATACCAGCTGTCATCGGTAAGGATCATTTTCACCAGAACATAGCCGGGGAAAATTTTGCGCTCCACCTCACGCATTTCGTCCTTGTCATTCTTTTCCATTACCATTTCGGTAGGAACTCTGACTTCGGGAATGAGATCGTGAAGCTTACGGTTTTCCACAACCTTAAGGATCGTCTGAGCAACCTTGTTTTCGTATCCCGAGTAGGTGTGAATAACGTACCATTTTGCTGCCTCTGACATATTTTCAACCATCCTTTGTAGTATTTTTGAAAACCGTTTTCAGAAAATCAGCCTACCAGATTAAGAAGACCCTTGAGTGCGGCTGCGAATGCTGAGTCGATTCCCCAGATAGCCAGACCGCTGAATATCATTGCAACAAGAACGACTGAGGTGTTGTTAACGACAGTTTTCTTGGAAGGCCAAACGACCTTCTTGAACTCACTCTTGAGATCCTTAAAGTACTTTACAACTTTGTTAGGCTTTTTGACTGTTTTTGCCTGAGGCTTCTTGGCAGGCTTGGTTTCTGCTTTTGCTGCGGACTTCTTATCTGCCATTCAAATCAGCCCCTTACTTAGTTTCTCTGTGAAGAGTATGCTTCTTGCAGAACTTGCAGTACTTGTTCATCTCAAGTCTGTCGGGATCGTTCTTCTTGTTTTTCTTTGTGTTGTAGTTGCGCTGTTTGCACTCTGTGCAAGCCAATGTTACCTTTACTCTCATATCGGCACCTCCTGTTAATACTGTTTAGGAAAGACAAATTCTTTCCACTGCCTCCCTCTCTGACGGAATGCCCGTCCATGGGGGTGCGCCAAAAATAAGCGCAAAAAAATAAACCCCATAAAGAGGTATTTTTATCATAACATATAGAAATCGTTTTGTCAAGCCCTTTTTTCAAATTTTCCCCCGCTTGTGGGACAAAATCCACGGGAATTTTTTCATGTCATGTTATTTTGTATTTTATATAGTATATCTTTAGGTCGATGTTGAGAAAAAACTGTCAGCCAATCCACAAATGAAATACACGGCGGTAAAAGCACACATTTATAAAATTGCTCTCATATAAAAAAAGAACAGCAAATAAAAGAACGGGGTGAAGCAAAGTCCGTAAACGTGGCTATATAAGTGAGTGCAAATAGATGAACGGGGTTCGGACACGGCGGCAAGCAAAATGTAGGGGGATAAAAAACGGATGGGAATAGGGGTGTAAGGAAGAGTGAGTGCTTGCCTTTTGCAAATGCACGGAGAAACCATCAGGGGGAAGGGGAAAGCCGTTTTTTGCCCTTGCTTTAGTTTAATTAACCTTTGGTTAATACTTCCCACCTGGTGGTGTCTCCTTTGCATTAGGTACGGACAGATTAAAATGGTATGCAGATATGTCCGTGCCTGCGCCTATCGGCGGAAACTGAAATCGCCGTTCCTGACGGAACATCTCTCAGTTTCAAGCCGCCTGCATAATAAAGTTTTTAGTTTATTTGAGATATTATTATCATTTGTGAGACTTTGAATTTTCGGTGCAGGCGGCTTTATGGATTTTCTTATTTGTCCGCTGTCGGTTTGATTATTCTTACCGCAAACGAACGGATTTCGTAGGTAAACGTAGTTTACCACTGCGGCAAGGGCGACAAGGTGGCGCCGCCCCCTTGACCCCTGCCACCTTTGAAAAGGTGGACTAAACTTTTTACCTTTGTGTTTATTTGTGCCGGCTCTTTTAATAGTCTGCTGAGCTTCTATTTCATGAACACAAATGAGCGGAGATTGAACAGATCTCTTGCCTTGAAATACTCCCCTGTCCAGCCGCTGTAGGGTGATGATACCTTTAAATATACAGCGTGCCTTCCCGTTACGCATTTTACGGGGCAGGTGATGATTCCGCCGTTTCTGCCCACATCAAAGGAGCCTATCTCCTCGTCGTCCGCAAAGATGTGAACGGTGCAGTCACAGCCGCAGCCGATGATATCAGCTGAAAATTCCATATTTTTTCCCGTAAAGTCATCGCCGAAATCATAATATTTGTAGCCTATTTCGCAGCCGTCTGTGATATTGATTATGACCCTCTCAAACACATTCTTTTCGATGATGGTTGAGCCGCCTTTAAGTACGCAGGCAATATCAGCGGGAGTTATCTCATAAGGATTGAGTGCCTCTTCAAATCCGAGAGAGGTCATTTCCACGGGCGGGATAGTGCCGTCGGGGAGAATTTCGATTCTTTCCACGCAGCCACGCCTTGACATTATAGTGCCGTTGGTCATTCTGTGGTAGAATATGTACCACTGACCGTTTATGCAGGCAACGGAGCCGTGGTCGTTTCCGCCCGGGTAGTCAACGCCGTTATCCACGATATAGCCACGGTATGTGAACGGACCTGTGGGTTTATCGGAGGTGGCATATGCAAGGCGGCTTCCCTGCTTTGGTGAATAGATGAGATAATATGTGCCGTTTATTTTTCTCGGCGAGCAGGCCTCAAAGAACAGGCTTTCCTCTTCCGCAAAGCCATGCTCCTTGTCGGGAACTATGGGGATAATGTGTTCGATAACGGTATCGCCGCTTATCTCGTACATATTCTGGGAAACTTCCGCCATAAAGGAGCGTTCAAAGCCGCAGTAGATATATACTCTGCCGTCGTCGTCAACAAGCACGCCCGGGTCGATGAACCAGCCGTTACAGCATATCTCATCGGGAACGGTGTATTTATATTTGCTCAGGAGCTTGAAAGGCCCCTCGGGACGGTCGCTTACGCCTACGCAGCCTGTGGCATTGATGATATAGGCATATAAATAGTACTTGCCGTCCTTTTCCACGACATCGGGAGCAAAAAGCTGATTGTTCTCCCCTGTCCAGTCGGTATTGGCAGGACGGTCTTTCTCGGCTTTTGTGCGGAATATCTCGCCGTGGCATGTCCATTTTGACAGATCGTTAAGGGGAGCGCTCCAGCATTTGAGCACATAGTCGCAGAAGCTGTCCGAGCCTGCGTTGTCGTGGGAGCCGTAAACGTATATGCGGTCGCCGAAAACTCTCGGCTCGCCGTCGGGGATATATTCCCACTTGGGAAGGTATGGATTTGACATAAGAAACCGTCCTTTCGTCAGCAGGACGGTTACTCCGCCATACTGAATTTTAAAGTGTATTTATAACGTCCTCGGCGATCTGATCGGGAGTGAGGCGGTTTGCTTTCATTACCTCACCTGCGTCATATCTGTCGAGAAATTCTTTCCTGAGACCGTAGCACAGCACCTTCATATCGGAATTGCCGTAGAAGCGTGCGATCTTCTCGCCGAAGCCGCCGTTCAGGATACCGTCCTCCAGAGTGATAACAACGGAGTGGTCTGCTTTCAGCTTTTCCAGCAGTTCATCGTCTGTGCCTGTGATAAAATAGGGATTTATGAGAGTGGGCTTTTTGCCTGTTCTGCTCTCAATAGCCTTTGCTGCCTGCTGACCGAGACCGTAGAAGCTGCCCAGTGCGATTATTGCCACACTGCTGCCCTGCTCGGTGACTTCATACTTGTTGAGCTTACTGAAATTCTTTGCTACAGGCTTTCCGTCAGAGATAACGCTTGCGGGAACACGGACTGCAACGGGGTGTTCGTTCTGTTCAACAGCCCAGTCTATCATGGCAAGATAATCTTCCTTGGTAACGGGAGCAAGATATACAAGGTTCGGGATATTTGACAGCATTGGGATATCAAAAATTCCAAGGTGAGTTACATCGTTCATTCCGTAAACGGAAGCAGCAAACACTGCAATAGCAGCGGGATTGTTGTTGATGCAGAGGTCCTGGGACATCTGGTCATAGGTGCGCTGAACGAATGAGCTGTAAACGCCGTAGAAGGGCTTTCCGCCGTTTGCGGCAATTCCCGATGCAAGAGCAACGGCGTGCTCCTCGGCAATGCCCACGTCGATGAACTGGCTGCCTGCCTCTTTGCGCTTTTGGGCATCAAAGCCCATTACCATGGGAGTGCCCGAGGTTATGGCGCATACGGACTTGTCCGCTTTCATCTTTTTCATAAGGAAGTCAGCGGTTATTGTGCCGTAATCCTCACCGTCAGCGGTGAAAAGGGGCTTGCCTGTCTCGGGGTCAAAGGGCATACACCAGTGCCACTGCTCCTTGTTTGCCACAGCGGGAGCGTATCCTCTGCCCTTTTCGGTAACGATGTGGACTACAACAGGAATTGTGCTGTCCTTAACGCATCTGAACGCATCAATAAGCGAGGGAATGTCATTGCCGTTCTCAACGAAAACATAGTCAAGACCCATTGCACGGAAAAGATTGCGTTCGCTCTTTCCCTTGGTTTCTCTCAGCAGCCTGAGGTTTTTGTAGATACCGCCGTGATTTTCGGCAATGGACATATCATTGTCATTTACAACGATGATGAAATTGCCCTTCATCTCGCCTGCAAAGTCGAGACCTTCCATAGCCTCTCCGCCGCTGAGTGAGCCGTCGCCGATAACTGCGATAACATTGCCCTTTTCACCTTTAAGGTCACGGGCTTTTGCAAGACCGCTTGCCAGGCTTATAGAAGTGGAGGTGTGACCGATAGTAAAGAAGTCGTGCTCGCTCTCGGAAGGCTCGGTATATCCCGAAACATCGTCCAGATGGTCAGCGTAAAGGAAAGCGTCCTTTCTTCCTGTGAGCATCTTGTGGCAATAGCTCTGGTGAGACACATCGAACACCATTTTATCAACAGGTGAGTCGAAAACATAGTGCAGAGCAATTACAGCTTCCACCATGCCCAGATTGGGGCCGCAGTGACCGCCGTGCCTGCTGAGTTTGAAGAGAAGTGCATCTCTCATCTCGCCCGCAAGGGTGTTAAGCTCGTCAGCGGTAAAGGTTTTGATATCCGAAGGTTTGTTGATCTTTTCAAGCAGCATAAATTTTCCTCCTGTTTAAATTACATTGTTATAGTACAGCACGATATATCATGCCCTTGTATAATATTGTAATACTTAAAGCCGACTTTAAGTCAAGGGGTGCGGAAGAAAATTTACATTGCTATAATTATAACTTAAAAAGCATATATGTACAATAGCTTATTTGTTCCCGAAAGATGATATTTTGTGCATCAGCGCAGGAAATAGGCTTGTTAAGCTTAATTTTCCAAAAACTACTCAGCATATTCATATTGAAATAATATTTGCCGTGTAGAATAATCATAGGTATTTATCAAAAATTATTGCAACTTATGACAGATCCTTAGTATAGCAAATGAAATTATGCAGAAAGGCTGAAAAATGAAGCAGATCAAAAAAAGCGATCTTAACTTAATAATTGCTGTTATTGCGCTGCTTCTCACAGCCGCAGCCATTTCTGCTGCCATTGTTTATGTAAACAGAACCCCCGAGGTGTATCCTTCCGACCGTGAAGCGGTCTATGAGGCAAAGCAGACAAGGGCAAAGGAAAAGTGCTTTGCGGCATATGCTCCTGCTCAGGTCATAAACGACAAAAGCGAATATACCACGCCATACGGCACTTTTGAGCCTATCGAGAGCGTTATCGACATAAACGAGTACCTTGCCCTTAACCCCACAGTCCCCGCCCCCGAGCTTTGCAGGCTCTATATCACCGAAAGCGGCGATGATGAAACTGCGGCTGAGATAATGATGCAGATAAAAGCCATATCCGATTCCGTATGCGACGGCTGCACCGATGATTACAGCAAGGCATATGCCCTTGCGATGTGGACGGGGCAGAATATCGCATATGATCATGATGCGGCGCATAATTCCGCAGATCTGAGCATAATATCTCTTGAGGCCATACTGAACAACGGAATGAAAACCACCTGCGGCGGCTTTGCCAATTTTTATTCGGCGCTGTGCCACAGCCAGGGGATATATTGCCTTTACCTTAAAGGCGGCTCCTCCAGCGAGGGCTACAGCAGAGCGCAGCTGGCGGAAGCTCCCGCAAATCACACATGGAACGCTGTTGCGCTGGACGGTCAGTGGTATTATGTGGACTGCACATGGATATCCGACCTGAGTGTGGAAAACGGCATCGTAAGCGGCGGCGACAACATCAAGCCCTTTTATGCCCTTTTCGGCTTCGGAGAAATGAGCATAGAACACAGGATAGACCGCAGCGAACATATCTGCTACGGCGGCTGAGGAGCAAAGTCAAACAGGGCGCATATTTATATAGTATATGGTATTTTTTGCGTTGAAAAATTTTTTTCAAAAAGGTATTGACAAGTGAGCATTATTGTGCTATAATAATTAAGCACTCAGGTAAAGTGCTTAAAATATCGCGGAGTGGAGCAGCTCGGTAGCTCGTCGGGCTCATAACCCGAAGGTCGTAGGTTCAAATCCTGCCTCCGCAACCAACAACCGTTTCGACAATAGTTGAAACGGTTTTCTTTTTTTGCTTGCTTTGCCTGCGGAATAATTTTTTATTGCTTGAAAAAAATATATGTACGTGGTATAATTATCACGAAAAGAAATGAGTGTTCCATTCGGATCACAAAAGAACGCCCTCGGAGTTGCGACCTCCGAGGGCGTTCTTTTGTGCTGACTGCCTTTTTGTTTTACTTCTTATTTCCGTCCAGCCAATTGCCGATGCTGTCATACAAATAATTGCCGACAACACCTGCTTCAACGGAAATAAGAAACGAAATAGTAAAAGTGAATATGTCCACCGCTATCACCTCATCTCAGCGGTTAAGCGGATAGGAGTAAGGCAGCAAAATAATTATACCATTTTCGGCAAAATCCGTTAATGCTCCCTATTTCCATCATCTTCCAAATAATTTACATCATATATATTGACATAACAGCGTATCTGGGGTAAAATAAACTATATATTGCCCAAGTATAACGGGTCGGATTCTGCGGCTTTTATAGCATTGCCGCAGATCATAAATGAAGATCATTATTTGCCTAAGATATATTTCCAATAAGCAAAATTCTGTCGGATCTCTGCCGAAATTGTGCAAAGTGTAGTAAAAATCAAATCTGATGCAGTGGTGGATTGTGAGAATATCCAAACATAAAAATTCTCTGCAACAAAACGCACGCAGATCTGCACTATATATATGACAGGGCTCAGAAGAGCGAGCATATATATAAACTCGGTACGAGATCATATCAATCCGCTTTGCTGCAAAAGCGGGTGCGAGGTGATTCAATACAATGAGCTTGGACTTTACCGCCTCTGTAAGACGTGCACAGGCGGGAGATGCCGGAGCGTTTGCCGAACTTTATTCCCTTGTTTACAAGGATCTGTACCGGATCGCTCTGCTGAACCTGAACAATCAACACGATGCTTCCGATGTGGTTAGCGACACGGTGCTGGAAGCTTACACCTCCATATCAAAGCTGAGGGACGAAAAAGCATTCAAAGCCTGGATAATAAAGATCCTTACGGTAAAGATAAAAAACAAGCGCAAGGAATATAAAGAGATAAACAATTTCCGGGAAGATGTGGACGATCTCAGCGATGCCGAAGAGGCTGCTGTAAGTAAAGAAATAGATTTCGGCAGCATAGAGGTAATGGATGGCTTTAAGCAGCTCAGCGAAGAGGAACGTATGGTGCTGTCACTCAGTGTTGTTTCAGGCTATAAAAGCGAAGAGATTGCCAGAATGTTCGGAACAAATGCAAACACCGTTCGTTCAAAGGTAGCAAGGGCGAAAGCCAGACTGAAACAGCTGCTGACTTAGATTTTTTGAAGAAAGGAGGCCGGAAGCATGAGCTTTGAAAAGGATCTCAGAAAAGCCGTTGAAAGCATTGATATTCCCGAGGAACTGCTGCCCGTGAATATTGAAGCAATGCTCAGGAACGCAGACCGCAGCGCACAGAAAAATACAAGCGCAGACATTGACCGTTCCGAAAAGATCACGGCAAAGAAAACGAACCGTACTATTATTATGCGTACTATCGCCGCAGCTGCTGCGTGCATAGCTCTGGCAGGCGGATTTGCCGCTGTTCGCCAGCAGACCGCAAAGCCTGTTGATATCGAAAGCGAGATCAACTACGAGGCTGTTCAGGTACAGTCTTATGATGAACTGTACAGCATTTACACGGGAATTTACCTTAATTCGGAAGCCAACAGCGAAACTGCCGCTGCCGAGAATGGCGACGGTGTGGAAATTATCACCGATGACACTGCAATCACCGATGTGCCCGCTGCCACCGAAACAAATCCCGCTATTACGGAAGCGCCCGCTGAGGATACCCCACGCAAGAATATTGATGCCGTGTGCTCTGATTTTTCAGATGCCGATATCGTGAAGAGCGATGACAGCTCTATCTACTATATCTGCGGCGGAACTCTCTACGTTGTTTCAAAGGACAATATGGCGGTAAAACAGGAGATAACCACCGAAAATCCTCCCTTTGAGATGTATGTAAGAGGTAATTCTCTTGTGCTTGTAAGCGAAGAAAAAGCTTCCGGTGACAAGTCTGAGGACGGCAGAGACCATACAAATGTGGTCATAGATATATACACAATTTCCTCCGACTCGCTTACTCATATCAAAACATATAAGCAGAACGGCGAATACAACTCCGCAAGGATAGATGATAACGGCGTTCTGTACCTCGTAACGGGATACTCCAACTACAGAGGAGCGCCCCTTGACGAGAATGCTGACCTTGATAATTACGTTCCCGGCTACTATATCGATGGCGAAAAGCACTACGTTGCCGCCGAGGATATCACAGTTCCCCAGGGAGCGAACAATACCGATTACACTATCATTTCCTCCGTCAAGTGCAGCGAGCCTGTGAACATTTCCGTAAAGGCTGTTCTGGGCAGCAATGCAAATGCTTTCTGCTCCGATGATACCCTTTATGTGGCATTTTCGGGCACTAAGGACGGCAAGTCCTACACAGCTGTTACCTCCTTTGCAATTTCTGAAAGCGGTCTTTCCTACAAAGCTTCGGGAACTGTTGAGGGCGAGCTTATCAGCAGGTACAGCATGGCAGAGAGCGAGGGTGGTTTCAGGATCGCCTGCCGCAGCTTTGACGAAAACGGAATGGCAGTTACCGATATCTACACGCTTGACAGCTCACTTGCAGTGATCTCCAAGGCAGAGGGACTTCTTCCCGGTGTGATAATCGGCTCCGTCAAGTTTGACGGCAATTATGCAAGTCTTATTGAAAATAACCGCACAGATGCTTCTCTCGTGGTTGACCTTGACCAGAGTGCTCCTGTGGAAAATGCTGAGACAAAGTGCTTCATCGCACCCTATGTCAGCAAGCTTTCCGACGGACTTATGGCAGGCATAACCGCCTGTGAGGACGAAAACGGCGGATATAACGGTCTCAGACTGGAGCTTTACAGCGCAGACAGCGGCGAGAAGATAAGCGAAACAGTGTTTGCCCGGTTCCCCAAGGTGCAGTCCCCTGCCCTAAGCGACAAGAAGGCAATGCTTATCGACACCGACAACAAAATAGTCGGTATCCCCGTTTCCAGCGTCAACGAGTTCGGCGTGAAGAACCAGTACTTCGTGTTCGGATACGATGAGAACGGCTTCACTCAGAAGGGCGTTTTCGAGTACAACGACATTGATGACAGCTACACTTTTGAAAGAGCTGTTGTTACTGACGGAGTGCTTTATATCATCGGCAGCGGACGAATGGTTTCCGTTGATCTTGATGATATGACCGTTGCGGATACATTTGTATTCTGATAAAAAACAGCAAACGGACGGTGTAAAAGCCGTCCGTATTTTTTTGCCATTCAAAGGTTAAAATAAGGTTAGAAAAAGGGAAAAGTTATTGACATAAAAATCATAAAATGGTATAATTACCACATTCAGCACAGAAAATTACAGGGATCTTCATTTCGGAGGTTCCTGTTTACTTATATAATATAATAACATCTAAAACAAGGAGATATGTTATGAAATTCAACGGACTTACCGACAAGGAAGTCGAGGAATCCAGAAAGCTGAACGGCAGCAACCGCCTTTCGGAAGTGGAGACTGAGACCTTCTGGGACAAGCTCAAGGCAAATTTCGGCGACCCCATGATAAAAATTCTCTGTGTGGCACTTGGCATCAACGTCATTATTTTCATTCTCGGAAAAATGGGCGTGGTTGATGCTGAGGTGGAATGGTACGAGCCTATCGGCATTGCGACGGCGATAGTCATTGCAACGCTGGTATCCACATTCTCCGAGTACAGAAACGAGAACGCTTTCCAGAAGCTTCAGGAAGAGGCTTCAAAGATACTTTGCAAGGTTTACAGAAACGGCAGCGTGGAAGAGATACCCATTGACGATATCGTTGCGGGCGACCTTATCATGCTTCAGTCAGGCGACAAGATACCTGCTGACGGTATCCTTGCCGACGGCGATATCAAGGTAGATCAGTCCGTTATCAACGGCGAGGCTGCGGAAGCTAAGAAAATAACCCAGCCCGAGGATTACACCGAGCCTGAGGGCGAGGCGCTGGACTTTCTCAACGAATACAAGGTGTTCAGGGGAACTGTTGTATGTTCTGGCAACGCCGTAATGAAAGCCACCACCGTCGGCGATAAGACCGTTTACGGAAAGATCGCAGGCGAGCTTCAGCAGGAGGACGACAGAGAGTCGCCCCTTAAAGTAAAGCTGGGCGACCTGGCAAACGGCATTTCCAAGTTCGGATATATTGGCGGCATTGCCATTGCCGTTGCACTCCTTATCCACAGAATAGTCCTTGCAGGCAGCTTCGGCGCATATTTTGCAACAGGTGCCGCAAGCATCATCACCGACCTGCTGGACGCACTTATTCTTGCGGTAATAATCATCGTAATGGCAGTTCCCGAGGGTCTGCCCCTTATGATAGCCATTGTTTCCGCTCTTAACATGGGCAAGATGCTCAAAGATAACGTGCTTGTCCGCAAGATAGCGGGAATTGAAACAGCAGGAAGCCTTAACATTCTTTTCAGCGACAAGACCGGTACTATTACAAAAGGTCAGCTGGAAGCTGTTGTATTTGTTGACGGCAAGGGCAGAAGATACAAGACCTGCGCAGAAGTCCCCGACAAGCTGGGTCAGATGCTTACAGCCTGCATTACCGAAAATACCACAGCTATGATAAACGGCACAGGCAGCGACGCAAGGGTGATCGGCGGAAATGCCACCGAAAGAGCCGTGCTGGCATTTGCTGCGGGAGCACCCTCCTGCGGAATGACAAAGTATGCGTCTATCCCCTTTAACAGCGACAATAAATACTCCGCTGCGACTGTTGAGAGCGACGATTTTAAGGGCACTCTTATAAAGGGCGCACCCGAAAAGCTCATTGCAAAATGCACATACTACCTTGCTCCTGACGGATGCAGGATAGAGCTTGCAGGCAGCACCGCCGTTGAGGAGGCTATAAACGAGCTTGCTTCCCGTGCTATCCGTGTGCTGGCGCTGGCAATATCCGATGACAGCATCGAGCCTGACAGCGACAAGCTCCCCGAGGGCAGCTGGACTTTAGTTGGAATACTGGGCATAAGAGACGAGGTACGTCCCGAGTCCGTCACAGCCATCAAGGAAGTTCAGGGCGCAGGCGTTCAGGTTGTTATGATAACAGGCGACAGAAAGGATACTGCGGTATCCATTGCCAAGGACGCAGGACTGCTCACCAATGAAAAGACAGACATTGTGCTTACTTCCGACGAGCTGGCAAAGCTCACCGATGATGAGATCAAGGACAAGCTGAAAAATATCCGTGTAATTGCAAGAGCGCTGCCCTCCGACAAGTCAAGGCTTGTGCGCATAGCTCAGGAGCTTGACCTTGTTGCCGGTATGACAGGCGACGGCGTAAACGACTCCCCTGCACTTAAAAAGGCTGACGTTGGCTTTGCAATGGGCGGCGGTACCGAGGTCGCAAAGGAAGCCTCCGACATCGTTATTATGGACGACAACTTCAACTCTATCGACAAGGCTATCCTTTACGGCAGAACTATTTTCAACTCAATAAGAAAGTTTATCATCTTCCAGCTGACTATCAACGTTGCAGCGGTGGTTATTTCCTTCATCTGTCCCCTGCTCGGCATGGAAAATCCCCTTTCCATCACTCAGATACTCTGGATAAACCTTGTAATGGATACATTGGCAGCGCTGGCGTTCGGAGGCGAGCCTGCACTTCACCGTTATATGGCTGAAAAGCCCAAGTCCCGAAAGGAACCTATCGTAAACAAGTATATGTGGTCTGAGATAATCACAGGTGCGCTGTGGATATTCGTCCTGAGCCTTGTGATGCTCATAACCGGCATTGACCCCTCAAATGACACATTCAGAACAGACGGATTTATGGCAAACCTCTTCCGTGAATACACAGCGGGAAATGCTGAGGACAGCACAAATTATCTCCTCACAGGCTATTTCTGCTTCTTCATCTTTGCGGCGGTGTTCAACGCTTTCAACGCAAGAACGGAGAAAATGAACCTTATGGATAACATCGGCAGAAACAAGGGCTTCCTTAAAATTCTTGGCATCATCACCGTGGTGCAGGTGCTTATGACATACCTTGGCGGAGCGGTGCTGGATTGCTATGGGCTTAACCTTACCGAGTGGATAGTAGTGCTTGTGATGGCGGTTTCCATTATCCCCGTTGACCTTATCAGAAAGGCAATAGTCGGTGCGGTAAGAAAATAATTTGTTTGACAGTGCAGTGCGCAGAATGAATTATCCCTAAAATAAATACCCCCTGCTTCAAAAGAGAAACAGGGGGTATTCTTATGCCTTAACAACAGGTATCCATATTTCGCTGTAGGTCTTGGCAGGGTCTTCCGTGGGAGCGGTGTACATTTCAATGTCGTAATTGTCGCCAAGCCTGTACTCGGTGCAGTTGGGGAGCCATTCGTTCCATATCCTTGTGTTCACGTCCCGGAGTGCCTTGTCTAGTATCCCTCGGGGACTTCCTGCCGGGGTTCACCGATGACAAAGCCGCTGTCCGACATATGCTCCTGCCAGAACTTCGGTATCTCACTGTAGGAGCCTTCCATACTGAGCCTGCGGCTGCGGATATATTCTCCCAGCGTAAAGCCGCACAGCACGGAAAATATCCGCTGAAATTCGCCTTTGCGGCGATATCGGCAATGTCAAGCTCCTCGGTAAGGTTGTCCTCGATGTACCTTATGGCATTCTGTATCCCTTCCCATATGTTCATGATGTCTCCTCCTTACCCTCTGATGATATTATACATCGTGAGGGATTGTTATGCCCGACTTTTTGTGCTTTTTGTGGCGGGGTATATGTAAATAATCTTATTCAAGCTCCCTCAGTGCCTTTATCCTGCGGAAAATCAGGCAAACAATAACACCCGATACAGCCATAAAGAAAAACAGCATTGCCGCACCCGAGCCTTTTCCACTGCCGAAAATGCCTTTGAGCAAGCCGCTTTGCGTATTTTCCATAAGCGGCTCAAAGACATTATCCACCAGAAAGCCGCCAAGGAAATAACCGACGGGAATGGTGAAAAACTGCAGAGTATTTCTGACAGAATAGACCCGCCCCTGCATTTGCTTAGGCACGTTGCTCCTGAAAATAACGTCATAATTTGCGCTCATCAGCGGGATAATGCCCCAGCCGAGAAATGCACCGATACACCATATGACGGTGTTATCTCCGAAAGCAAGCAGGAAATTTTCCGTGCTCATGGAGATGAGCAGGCAGTTGCAGATAACATTGATCCTGCTCTTTGGCTTTGGAAATACGGTTGCCGCAACGCTTCCGAGAAGTGTTGCCACGCCGACACAGCTGTTTACGATACCGTATGCCGTCTCGCCTGCTTTTGAAATAATAAGCGCAGGAAGTGCCGCACTGTACATTGATGCTATCAGGTTGATCGCCGATAAAAACAGGATAAGCCAGAGGATACCCTGATTTCCTTTCAAATAGGAAAGTCCGCTTTTTGCCGACTGCAAAATCGTTTCCTTGCTGTCGGAGTCCCGGGCGACATGCGGTATTCTGATAAAAAACATCAGGACAAGAAATGCTGCGGCGAAGGTGATAAGGTCAAAGGCAATGACAGCTTCAATTCCTGCAAACGACATCACAGCAGCTGCCAGAACAGGCGTAAGAATGGACACAAGCGAGTTTGAAAATGAGCGCATACCGCTTGTTTTCTGATAATGCTTTTCGGGTGTGAGCAGCGTGACAGCCACGTCCGAAGCAGGCGATTGGATCGAATTCATCAAGCCGTTCAGGGCGTTGAGAATGTACAGGTGCCATACGGCAAGGCTGTCCGTTTTCAGCAGTATAAGAGTTATGACAGTGCAGACCGCAGCAAAGCTGTCGCAGATAAGCATGATCGCTTTCTTGTTCCATTTGTCGCTTACCGCACCTGCAAAAATGCTCATCAAAACATACGGCGCATATGAGCATACCGTCAGCAGCGAGGTGGTCAGCGCCGAACCGCTGTCGCTGTAAAGCCATATCACAAGCGCAAAGCTTGTCATAGAGCTTCCCAGCGCCGAAAACGACTGAGTGAGCCAGAGAATTATAAAATTTTTAAGTTCCTTTAAGGTTTTCATATTACCTTGCTCCTTTTTCTGATTTATTTCAGTCAGATGCAAGGCATGACGGCGGATCATTCCTCCATGCAATTCGTCATTCCTTGCATGGAGCTGTGTAAATACAAAGCATCATTGTTATCCCCCCTTTATATGGTTACATTTATTATACTATGCCTGTTCTGAGATTTCAACCAATAAGCGGCAAGAGACGATATTACAATTATCAGATACAGCATTGGGCGGGTATATTGCAGATGATAAGCTATTGAAATGATAACACCCAAACCGTAAAATGCAGCATATTGTTGTACAAATGTTGTACGCTGATAAAAAATAGCCGCCTGCGAATGCTCGCAAACGGCTATAATACGTGGTCTGCCCGACGGGGGTCGAACCCACAGCCTTCAGAGTCGGAGTGGAATGTTGTATTCATTATGTTAGAATTTTTTATCTTATTTTGTATTACCTAATATTTTGATAAACCGCTTATTTAAGCCATTTATGAGCATTTCTCAGTCAAAAAATCAGTAATAAAAACAAAAACTTGATTTTCGGGTTTGCTGATATTTGGTTAGAAAAAGTGTTAGAAGTGTTAGAAAATCCGTTTTGCCGTTTGACTACTTTTTGTTTCTTGAATTATTGGCATATGGTAATATGCGTTTAATTGAGGGAATGAACTGCAATATAGCTAATTATGTATAAAAGCAAAGGTCTACATTAACAATTTTTATATTTCCATTCTACAAATATCGAAATATTATTCGTTTATAAAAATATTATCCATTTTATGATATAGTACATAAAAAAACAGAAACCATAAATATGAAAACATATATCAACTTATAATTATATCTAAATTACATATAAATATATTGTTTATACTAACGAAATTAAGAGGTGAACGTAGATTTTTACAAATAATCGTGATAAAATGGGATTAATAACCGTAGGAGGAAAACTTATGCCTATTAATCCTTATAAACCTGGTGCTGGATATATACCGAAATTCTTAGCAGGACGTGATTCAATTATTTCTGATGCGCAAAACATAGCTGATACACTATTATCAATGGATTGTGGAAGATTTACAATATATTACGGCTTGCGTGGAGTTGGAAAAACTGTTTTATTAAATCAAATTGAAGAATTAATGTCATCTCAAAACATTATTACTGTAAGCTTTGAGTGTACAGAAAATAAAGATTTTAATGTGCGACTTGTTCAGGCAATGGAATTTATTTATACCCAAATAAGCGTTTTTGTAAAAATCAAAGGTGACTTTTCTAATTTAAAGCAACTTTTAAAAGCACTCGAATTAACTTGGAATACAGGGAAAACACCAGAAGAAAATAGTTTCTCTTTAGGTTTATCTCCTGAAAAACTTCAAGTACAAAAATCATCTACTTTAATTGATGTATTATTGACTCTTGGAAAAATTGCAAGAGAAAATAGTAAAGCAATTTGTATTTTTGTAGATGAAATTCAATATATGAATAATAATGACTTTGGCGTACTTATGGAATCACTTCATAAAGTTGCTCAAAAGAATTTACCTATTGGTTTTTTAGGAGCAGGATTGCCAAAAATTCTTAGAATAGCAAGTGAAATAAAATCATATTCAGAACGATTGTTTGACTTTGTTCACATTGATACATTAAAAAAGGCAGATGCAAAACAAGCCTTAATTCAGCCTGCAATACGTTTAGGTGTATTTTACGAAGATGATGCTATTGAACAAATTTTGTCTGTTACAGAAGGTTATCCCTACTTTATACAGGAATATGGTAATCAAGTATGGTTTAAACAAAATGATAAAAAAACAATTACCAAAGCAATAGTAGAGGAATCATATCCATCTTTTATAGAAAAATTAGATGAAAGTTTCTTCAAGGCAAGATTAGATAGGGCTACTCCAACAGAGAAAAAATTTATGTGTACAATGGTTTCTTGTGGTTCTTTACCATGTAGTATATCAGATGTGGCAAATCATTTAAATAAAAATGTAAAAAGCATATCACCTACAAGGGGACAATTAATAAACAAAGGGTTTATTTATGACACCAGCCATGGAATGATTGATTTTACTGTACCGCAATTTGATAAATATCTTAAAAGGGTATATCCTGATTTGTAATTGTTAGTGTATAATGTCGCTTTTGTTAGCTAAAATTCAATAAGTATTTGTGAGAATACATCAAAACATCTCTTATAAAATACGAACCAATTTAAAACAATTTAATTATTACTCAATGCTTTTAAATCTCTGTATTTATGCCATTTTTAAAACTGTTCTAACATTCCCAAGCCAAGCTGATCACATCACTTTAACGTAATAAAATCACTGAATTTATCGACATTTCCTCGAAAGTTGCTAAAATTCATTTATATCCTACCAAAATAATATGATATAAAACTATAAAACACTCCGCTCCCAAATTTTAAATACCCTCAATCCCTTTATTTAAGCCACTTTCAGCATATACCAACCTATAAATCACCCATAACACCGAATACATCATCATTTTAAGGTCAATTACAAGCCTTCAGATGATGTGAATGCTCCCAAAGTGGCTATAATTCAAGGCTTCAGAGCTTTATGCCTTGTTTTTCACCGACAAACTCATCGAACATCGAAAAACACAGCATTTAAGGCTGATACTTCCATAATTAGAGGTATCAGCCTATTTTTTTATCTATTCTCATATTCTTTAATTAGCTTATTAAGTGTCACCCTTGAAACTCCTATCTGTTCAGCAAATTTAACTTTGTTGATCTCACGCATCATATATGACTTGTAATATTTTTCAAAGTCAGGGATTACTTTGGGCTTTCTGCCTTTATACACTCCGTTACGCTTTGCAATGGCTATGCCCTCACGTTGACGTTCAAGCAAATTCGTCCGCTCAAATTCATTTATTGCTGCGATCATCGTGAGCATAAGTTTTCCTGTGGGTGTTGATGTGTCGATGTTTTCCTTGTTGCTGATAAGTATGATTCCTTTTGACTTGAATTTTTCTACCAGCTCCAGAAGGTCTTGTGTGCTGCGGGCAAGTCTTGAAAAGTCGTGTATATAAATAGTGTCTCCCTGACGTGCAAAGTCTATCATTGCCTGAAGCTCTGGACGGTGTGTATCTTTAGCTGAGACTTTTTCCACAAACCATTTTTCAATATTGTACTTTGATAAAGCTTCTGTCTGCCTTGCTTCATTCTGTTCTTCCGTTGACACTCTCACATATGCTATATTCATATATCCTCCGTGTTTATTTAGGGTACACCCTATTTGTATTTATCTGTTAATGCTTATTTATGTAAAGATAGGCTTGTATTTGGTTTTATTTTACATTATGTAAACAGGGTCATGAGCCTACCTGTACCAATTAAGGCAAATTGTAACCGCCCATCGCTGGACGGTCACTTTATACATTAACATTCGGGTGAATGGAATATTTTTGATAAATAAAAATTATGCTGTTTTCTGTGCATTTAAAATATAGCTGCTAAGTGCATCATCAATAATTGCCTGCCTTTTATCTACCATTGAACGGGAATATAATCCTCCGCCACTTGCAAGCATCTGACAACAGGTGTTAAATTCAGCATAGCTGCTTGAATCAAGGAAAGCATTAAGGAATGCTGTGTAAATACTGTCATCATAGTTTCCAAATGAATTGAATTTGCATAAATTCTTTATCAAGTGGGGAATAAAGCAAGGTGTAAGAAAAGTGTATTCTTTATCCTGCATTTGTCTGTGAATTACATTATTAAGCTGATTGAAAAGATCGTAAAGCTTCTGAATGTCCTTAAAATTTCCGTTTTCCTGAAAATATCCGCAGAATTTAGTCATTTCAGAAGCTCCGAGACTGCTGTAATTATAATCGGTAACAAGCATAAGTGAACGTATCACACAACCCAAAATATTATCGCTCTTTGCTGTGATAGTTTCTGCTTTTTCCCAGAATACGCAGTCACAAACAGGCTGTATTTCTTCCATTATGGAAGAACCTAAAATTATACGCATTTTCTGAAATGGCTTGAATGATGCTCCATTGTTGACACAATACATTATTCCGTCAAGCTCTTCATCTTCAAAACCGTCATATAAATGAGTAGTCAATCTGTATTCAAGAATTGTTTCCTGTAAGATTTTGGGTAGCTTGCTGAACTTTTTCCCAGCAAGAATAAAATTCCCTGTTATAGTGTTTCCGCTGCTGCTTTTCCATTTGCATTTAATAGGCGGTATGTCCTTGGTCAACGAAAAATGATTGTTGATATATTCGCTCATAGCCGTACTTCTTTGCAGACCGTCAATAATAGTTTTCCGAGAATAGCTTGTGCTGTCTGACCTGCCTTTTGCAAGCAGAATCGTTCCGACTGGACGATTCAGAAGAAGTGACAATATGAGACGTGATTTTTTCTGCTTGTTCCACTGATTGGGAGTTCTCTGTGTTGGTGAATTTCCTGCGATGTCTCCGCTGTCAAACTTGCCTATAAATTCTCCGACATTATAAGGAATCTCCTTAACAAGCTGATCGCCTGCAAAGTCAATTGAAAGCAAATTATACTTTTCTCCGTTAAGCTCAATTGAAGCGTTATTGTCTTTTGGTTGTTTTGCTTTGCTCATAACAGTAACCTCCGTTCAAATGTATATGTTTTTCAAATTATTGGGTTTTTAGTGATACTGATAGAATAAAACGTTTCTTTATCAGTATCACCTAAAACCCTTAATCCGTCCTTTATTTTGTTTCTGCAATATACGTAATCGCTTCTCCGATTGTAACTTCTTTATAAGTATTGTTGTTGGCATCAATCATAAAGCAGATACAAGGAACTGACAGATTATAAAGGTTGTTGAATATGATCCAGTTCACATCTTGACCCTTGACGGTTTCACCCTCAATCTTATGTGCTGAACCTTCGTTATAACAAGCAAGGAATGTTCTTCCATAATTGCAGTTGTAACTATCAAATTTGATGTTGCTGAGAGTATCTGCAAGTATTATGATTTTTTCCAGCTTGTCTATCTCACTGAGCAGATATTTTTCATCTGCTTTTACCTTACCCTCATATCCGAGAAACTGAGCGTACTTGTTGAGCATTTCATCATACATATTCATTTTAAAAATTCCTCCTGAAAGATAGTTTTGATTTATTCAGCCTTGCAGAATATCATTGCTAAACCTAACGGCACTAAAAACAACGCAGCAGTGATATCATAACAGCCGTTATCCTTGCTGAGAAGTGCAGAAGCTATACCACCGATAACAAGAAATATTCCGCAGAGCTTACTATTGTATTTTTTTGCCGACTCCATTTCTTTTGCCCTCTGTTTCTTTTTATAATAGTATATCAGGCAGTTTCAAGCTGTTTGAGGTGCTTGCATTTCTGCATATCCTTGAAGTTCTTTTCTAGCATCTTCAAAGCCTGAGCTTTGAAATATTCTGCTGTTTTTGGGTCAAAGGCTATTCCGAATGTGGAAGCCTCCTCACCGAAATCCTCTCCATAATAATAAACGTGTGTGAACAATGCAAACTCTGTCTTGCATATTTCGTCATCAATGAAGAATGCAACCATAAGCTGACAGAATGTACTTGACACCCTGTCATTTTTCAAAGCGTAGTTGTATTCAGTGAGAAGCTCATTATAGCCAGATTTCTTTAAAAGCTCTATGGCTTCATCTGTGAGTATAAACCTTACTTCTATAACTCCGTCCTCAAAAGCCTGTATATTGGTTTTGTTCATTTTCAAAAACCTCCGTTATTTTTACTTGACTTTTAAGGCTGTCAGTGCTATTATAATAGTATGTGACAGCCTTATTGATGTGGGTGTTGCTATGCCCTTAAAAGAATGGTGGTTCTGATAAGGGCGTTTCTTTTATCGAACGGTTAAACGCTCATAAGATGAAGCTTTGAGATATGCTGCGTAGATGTCGGGAACTTTCTCCTGAAGAGCCTTGCTGTCAATGCGGTTTGTTGTGACTGTTGCGAGACTGCAACGGTATTCACCAACCGTGAGCTTGTCAAGCTCCTGCGTTCTCATCTCAGACTTGACAATGTTTTCAAGCTCTGAAATTCTTGCCTCGGCTTCTTCTTTGAGGAGCTTGTACTCTTTAAGCTCCTTGATAACTGCGTGAAGTTCGTTTGTACTCATTGTGATGTACCTCCATATTATTTTTAGGTCTTTGCCTATGGAATAGGGCTGATTTATCGGCTCAACCCTTTAGAAGCCTTTTACTTGTGTTCTCTATGCTTTTCAAGCCTTACACTTGCGTTAGTGTTTTCTTTGTATTCTTTGTAACGCTCTTTAGCTTCTTTGTATGTATATTCAGAGCATTCACATTCCCAACCGTAACCGTAATTTGTCATTATATCCCATCTATCAATTGTTTTTCTTTTATTAGTGTTTTTCATTTGTTTAACCTCCATATTGTTTTTGTTGTGGTGTCCTTTACTGTATCTTATTGTACATCAATTCGTGTACAGAGTCAATATGCTATATAAACGAATCAATGTACAAATTTTTGTATATTTTGTACATTGATAAATTTACATACGCGATGTATAATAATAATGGATTATTATATAGGAGGGCTGAAAAATGACAGTATCAGCAATAATAAAAGACAGATTAAAAGAAATAGGAATGACACAAACTGAACTCGCTACAAAACTTAATACAACACGTCAAAACTTCAATAATAAAATGTCTCGTGATAATTTCTCTGCAAAAGAACTGTATGAGATATCAAAAATACTTGAAACCGAATTAACTATGATAGATAACACAGGGAAAAAATATAGTATATCATATGATAAATAAGTAAACTGTATCGTGTACAGAATAAACAAAATCAAGCTACTATCTTTATATAAATAGTGCATTGACTTTGTAAACTATTTGATGTACAATAATATCAAGAAAAAAATCAAAAGAGCAATAAAGCTCAAATGAAAGGTCTTGATATTATGATGAAATGGTTTAAAGCAGCACACACAATAGAGGACGTAAAGCACACATATAGAACACTTTGCAAACAGTATCACCCAGACATTCACGGTGCAGAAACTGAGGAGATAATGAAAGAGATAAATGCAGAGTACGAAAGAGCCTTCAATCATTTCAAGAACATTCACCAGTCAGCAGATAACACAGATCAGACCTACACAAAGGAAACTACAGAAACACCCGAAGCTTTTAAGCATATCATTGACAGCTTGATAAACTGTGAAGGACTTGAAATAAACCTTGTTGGCTCTTGGATATGGCTCACAGGTAACACATTCACTTATAAGGATATTATCAAGGAGCTGGGCTTTAGATGGGCTTCAAACAAAAAGGCTTGGTATTGGAGAGCGGAGGAAAACGCCGTTATTAATCATCGGAAAATGAGCCTTGACGAGATAAAAAATAAATATGGCTGTGAAGTGGTTCACACCAATTCAAGAAAAGCAATTGCAACAGCATAAAGTTAAAAGGGTATTCGCTAAATCGGTGAATACCTTTTTTATTGCTTTATTTCTTTATCGGTTTAATGCCGTACTGTGATACATCGTATAAGCTACTACAATGCACCGTATGACGTTCTAATGGCATTATAGTAATTTGAGATGGCTGAATTTTAAACGCCGTGTATGGCTTGCTGGGCGGCTGTATGTATGTGCTGTGAGTTGGCAGTGTTTGAACACGTTAAGGGGGATATGTTTACATTCTCAACCCCTACTAGCTTAGTAGAAATGGGTATAGTAGTTCTACTCTATTCACACGCTAAAATTTGGGTATCGAATTGAGGGAGATAATAAAATCAGCAAATTAAATTTACTTATAGCTCTTGACAATACAACAAATACGATGTATAATATAATTACAACAGATATGATGTATATATCTGTATTAAGGAGCATATAATAATGAAAGTACACTCATATTATTCATCAAGCGGAAAAGACCTGATAAAGAAATATATAGACGATCTTTCTGTAGATGAACGTGTTGATGGTTATCACGTCCTTGAATGTATGGAAGAAGATAGGATGGATGAATTAAAAATCAAGCTATGGCAAGGAAAAATATTGGAAGTTTATTTTTATAAGCATAACAGGATATTTTATGTTACGGTACACGGTGATGAAATATACCTGCTCCATTCCTGCCGAAAGCAAAAGAATAAAACTGAAAAGAATGACTGCAAGATAGTCACAGCAAGAGCTAAAGAACTCGAATGTGAATTGAAAATCAAGATCATATGAAAGGGTGTGTTTTTATGCCATTCAAAGAAGTAAATGTTAAGACAGCTATTAAAGAACAATGTGAAAAGAGCAGTGAGTTTAAAGCAGCTTGGGAATCAAGTCAGATGGAATATGCTTTAATAGGTCAACTTATAGCAATTCGCAAACAAAAAGAATTATCACAGGGAGATTTAGCTGAAAAAATGGATAAAACACAGCAGACCATATCCAGAATTGAAAACAGATCAGTTAATCCATCTTTGAAAATGATTTGCAGTATGGCTGATTCTTTAGGATATGAGCTTAAATTAGTTCCAAAGTCATAAAGAAGTAAATAATAAAATCATAATAATTAATTTTGCCGTTGCTCTATTATGGAGTAACGGCTATTTTTATGGGTATGGGGTATGTTTTCAATTCAAAATATTAAGTACCTATATATAAGGTATAGGGTAAAATATGGGTAGGTGACTCACCCAGTCAGAGGGAGTAGCAAAACACGACCCCATAATTATTGATATCGCAGTACGAAATTCATACCACGATCAGAAGGACGAAATTCGTCATTCTGGTTTAGTCCGAAAAACGTACAGTTAGAATAAATTTTGTGCCGACGAAATTCGTCGTCACAAAATTATGAGTATGCTATAACTGACGACGAAATTCGTCGGTAGTTTCAAATGTACAAAAGCTAACATACAATACTCAAATACTCAAATCTGCACACGATACAGACACTTTACGCCTTTATAGGTGAAATTATACTATCAAAGTTTAAGTGGCTGAAATCAGTTCAGATTTGAGTATTTGGGTATCTGTAAAGGCAGTCCATTCAATTGACCCCCTTTATTATGTAACTGTTACCGTTTTGGTTACGGTTAAGGGAGATAAATGTTAATTATAAATTTAAGGGGGGTCACAGAAAGTGTGGAGTGTTTTTACATTTACTACACACTTTCTGTGGAGTGAATTTCAAAAATAACGATTTTACTCCACAGAAAGTGTGGACTCTACTGGAACGTAATTAGACAGATAACATTAATTAGACAGATATAAAGAGTAGATTTGGGCGTTAATAATTTTTTGCAACAGTAAGCTCATCATACACCTACTGTTCAACTGCCTGATTCAAAATTTATTAATATAGCATTTACATAAATATATTTATTTCTCTATCAGATAATTGTATTATATAAGTAAGAATTATTACTTATATAGGTTTAAACTTAACCAAGCAAAAGGAACTGATAAAAATGTTAGGATTAGAGTATATACGCAAGCTTTATGGTGATACAACTATTGCTCTGGCTGAGAAACTTGGAGTTACCAATGCAATTATATCTCAGTGGGAGAATGGCAAGAAACCTATTCCTGAGAAAAGATTAAGTGAATTATCAAAAATATATGATGATCTTCCACCCAAAGCATTTACAAAAGAATTGACTAAGTTACAAGAATTGAAGATTGAATATAGAATGCTTTCAAAACAGTATGAGGAATCATTTGAAGAGTTTGAAACACCAACACGTTATGTTAATGATGAACCTACTGATTTTATTACTGTAAACGAAGGTGATGAAGGTATTCGTAAACAGATGGAGTTTGTTGAAACTCAGATGCAAATTGAAAAAGTGATGCAAGAGGTAAGAGATATTATTGACTATCAGAAAAGAGAGCATGAACCTTTTGGAGGGGATTCATTCATAGACAACAGAGAGAAGAAATTACAGCTTATAAAAAAGTTTGTTTCGTTAGTCAAAAATTACGATTCTATATTTATTGCTTGTATCTTCAGAGCTATTGAGCTTTCCGAGGACGATGCCGAAGATTGGGGCGAAATTCCTTATCTTGACAGGAACGGACTGACTAAAAAGGTAGCTACTGTCATTAAGGAGTGGAAAGCAGATGAAAAGAAACGTCAAGATGCAGAATATCAAGAGTATAAAGAGCTTTTTGGTGTTGATGATGAATAGGAGGAATGTTGAAAATGGATGGAGCAGAAGAATTATGGATGCAGAAACTAAAAAAGTTTAATGTAGAAATCCCAGATATGACTTTTGAGGAATGTTATAATGATTTATTTGAGGATTGTGATAATGATTCAAATTTATTAGAAACATTATTTTGGTTTTCAAACGATTATTATATGTATCCTGAAATATATCAGATGAGGTTATTATTTATAATTTGGGTACGATTAAAAATAACTTTTCCAGAAGATAGAACAATAGTTAATAATACAATAAAAGCCATATATCAATCAGAAACCGAGAAATTTAAAAAAGCACGAACAGAATTAATAAGAGATAAACTTGAAGCAGATCATCTTATTTCTTGTGATGATAATGGAAAAGAATATATTGCTGTTTACAGAGGAGTAAATCACAAAAGTGCTTCTTCAGATATTGCTATATCTTGGACATACAATATTGATGTTGCAAAGCACTTTGCAAATATGTTTGCTTATTCTCATAGAGATGATAGGTGTTGCAAGGTACTTAAAGGCAGGATTTACATTAATGATATTTTGGATATTGCATACAACAGACAAGAAGATGAGATAATTGCATTTCCAAATAAGGTATTTGATATATCGGAAATTGACGGTTTTGTTGCAAATTATAATTACAATGGATAACCCCACCTTGTGGTGAAACTGCCACAAGGTGTAAAAAAATCAGATGTGGCGGTTTTGTCACCTCTGATCAATAATCCCATTTGCAAAGCACTAACAAATACAGCCTGTTACTTTTGTGCAAAACATAGAAAAACGAGAATTGCACTCAAAACATCTCAAAAACAAGCATTAATCAAAAAAACGTTAAAAACTCGCTTGACAGATGATTTTTAAAAATATATAATAGAGTCAATCTAATAAAAAGAGCCTCATTTGGCGATGAGACTCTTACTATAAAATCTTTTGAATGGCATTGGCGTGTCACTCAAAAGCACCTGTCTGAACATTGGCGTGTCCAGACTATGTAAAAAACAGATTGCAAATACCAAAACAAAATATAACACCTTGTATGGTACTTATCAACCTCCAAGATGATTGTACCACATTCAATAATCAAAGTCAAGGTGTTTGCTGAAATATCTTTACCCTAAAGGGTAAGGGTGTTTTTGTTGACACCTATTTTTATACCCACTTGCACTTTATTTAGGTAAAGCACTTGGAATATACTATATAAAATGTAAAGGAGATAATAAAAATGAACACCACACTCAAAAATCTTAACAGGCTCTTGAAGCAGAATCTTATCAACTACTTTTATGAGGGAAACATATCGCACACCACCTACATCAAGAACAGTCTTTCTATTTCACGTCTTATGGCACAAAGAGCAGCTGAGGAGATTTCACAACTCAGCGATACTTATAATAACCTCAAGCATATGCAAAATCGCTTTAGTGAACAGGGTGTAACTATAACCCCTATGGAAAAACAGCTTGATGAGCTTAGTGAACAGAAGAGCCTTTACAGAGATATATTAGGTATGATAGGCAATATACTGATTGATTCACTTGATGAATGGCAGGAACACGGAGCAACTTATGATGATCTCTTCAATTTCTGCTGTTGTTCCGAAAATACTATTAATGATATGAAAAAGGACATTGCAGAAGGTTACAGATTATTTTCAGATCTGGTATGCACTCATTATCCTGACTGCAAAATGAAACTTGACTATGTTGATTTAAATGATTATTGTCCGATTACCCACGCTGTAATAGAATTTATGAAAAATTCTGTGAAGAAAATAACGGACATTGATTTTGAGCCGTCAGCCAGAGATAATGCAAGACATCAGTTATCAGAGCTTCTTTCAAGCTTAATAGGCTGTGGATTAGGGGAAGATGTTCGTTTTGAAGTTATCGAAATACCCGGTGACACTGATTTATGTGAATAATTTGAGAGGTGATATTTATGAGTATAAGGGATAGTCCTAAGGATTGATTGTGAGTAGAAGATAAGATTTAATGAGAAAGGATGAATATACTATAGTATGACCACAACAATAACAAAGACACCTAATTATAAAGATGCAAAGAAATATACACCAGTATTCAAGCTTCACCTTGCAGGTTGGCTTATGACACAAGGATTTGTACTGATCTACTGCAAACAGCACGAGTATGCCAACGGCAAAATAGTATATTACTTTATGTCAAGTGATAAGCTCAATAATGCAATAAAGCAGTATTCTAACAACGGTTATCACCTTTAATACGAATAGAGGTGACTTCCGTGGAGAACAAAAGGTATATTTCAGACATTATTTCATCAAACGATATAGATAACTGGCACAACGGTGAAGCTGTACTTATTTCTGCTGGATGTGGAGCAGGCAAAAGCTATTTTATAAAAAATATTCTCTATGCTAAAGCTCGACAGCAGGACAAAAAAATCCTTATGCTTATCCATAGGACAAACTGTGTAAATCAGTTTCAAATGGAAATTGAAAAGGATAATAAGACAGACGTGATTGACATAAAGACATATCAATCTGTTGAAGCACGAATTATAAAGAGTGGAAACTATTCATTCGATGACTATTCTTATATAGTATCAGATGAATTTCATTACTTTGTGGAGGATTCGGGTTTTAACTGCTACACAGACATTTCTTTCAATGCCATAATGTGTTGCAATACAGCAGTAAAGATTTTTATGTCAGCGACTGGGGACACAATGCTTCAAATCATTAATAAATTTAATGATAGGAAAAAGCAACCGCACTTTTATAGTCTTGAAGCAGACTATTCCCATCTTTGCAGTTTGAGCTTCTTTTATCAAGATGATACCATTAAATCAATAGCATACAAATTAAAGAAGGCTGGCAAAAAAGCAATATTCTTTATTCAGTCCGTTGAAGATGCTCATAGATTATATAAGGAATTTAAAGACATATCTTTATTCCTTTGCGGTAAAAATTCTAACTCTGGCAAGAGATGTTATCAAGATGTTGATGAAACAAAAATAGAAAATATGCTCATTAATCAACGCTTTGATGAACAATTTCTGATAACAACAAGTTGTTTTGATGCAGGAGCAAACATTATTGATACAGACCTACATACGGTAATTATTGATATGAAAAATGTTAGCTCACTAATTCAATGCCTTGGCAGAAAGAGGAGTACGGGCAAAGATGATAAACTTAATGTATTCATAAAGGCAGTATCAAACAGGCAATTAGGCGGACTTCGTACTAAAAGGGTTGAAAGTTTAAAGAGGGCGGACTTCCTTTTAAAATATGGCACAAGAAAATATGTAGAAGAATATCCTCGTAATGATAATTTCAGCAAATTCTACACATCTGCTATATATGATGAGCCTATGTCCAAAAGAAACAAGAACACCTGTACCAAAAAGGTCAATATGATGATCTATGAGAAATACAAGCTTGATATAATTCAATGTGATGATATAAAAAGATTGGGTTATGCTCAGTACATTGCAAATATTCTTCGTTTCGGAAACGGATTCGGCAGATATTATAGGTTCTACGAGGAAGGCAATTTGCGTGATTTTCTTGAAATGCTTGCTTCTAATGGGACTGTTATGCTCACAGCAGAGGATAAAAAGCCATTTATTGAAAAAATGAATGTAAAACATGACGGGAAACTTTTGAAAAGCAGGAATAGCCTTAACGCAGCATTACTTGAAAAGAAGTATCATTATCAGATTGAGGAATTTGATACTACTTGTAATGGAAAAAGAAATCGTCACGCTTGGAAAATAGTTAGAAAGTAATTACTATGATTTGGACAAAATGGGCGTAAAGCATAGTATTAAGCTTATCGCTCAAATTGTCCATACACAAGTTTTTTCTGAGAGAATGAAATTAATTCTTCGTTCTTGTGTAAACAAGAACGAAAATCGTTACCCGAAGCTTGCGAGGGTAACGCCTAAAGAAAGGACTATTACAATGAATAAGAAAGATTACAATGAAAAGTGCAAAGTTTCTGTAGAGGAACATAAAATCGACCTTGAAATGTTGATACAGTCATACGCAAATTTAGATAAACAGGTCGGTAAATATGCTTATCTGAAAAAGAAATTTGAACACAGTGGGATTCTTAACGAAAGCAACATATACGAATTTAATACAGTCATTCAGAAAAGAAATGTCATTGAGCAGGTTCTTAAGTCAGAATATAAGCTTTCAGTTGATGATATCAAAAGTGGCATTAAAGATATGTCTGTACTTATTTCACAGAGTTGTTGCAATGAACTTGTAAATTTGATAAACACTAATGATTTTGAAATCGTATCTTAAATAAGTAGGCACAGCTTTGTTCCGTATTCCGCTACGCTACATACTCCACAAAACTGTGATTCTCTTGCTTGCGCAAGAGGAATTAACTTAATGTGGTGATAAAAATGTTTTAGTGTGAAATAATTTTACTCACTATTTGGGTGTGAAGCATATATAAGCTTATCACCCATTTTGTGGGTAACTAATAAATTCTCCCAAAGCAGTATCTTTGTCCACGGTGGACAACTAATGCAATAAAAGCACACTATTGATATCTACCTTTTTCTTTTTCAGTAAATCATATGCCTTTAATGAAATATTAGCTGAAAAAGAAAAAGTGAAGTATATGAAATTTTAAAATCAAGGTGGTAAATTTTGAGGTTTTTAAAGAAAATTTATTGATGAAAGGATAATACAAGTTAATAATGGTAAAAAATCAAACATTATATGATATCTTTACAGAGTATAGGAACGGAAACAAGGATATCATCACCCATCTGTTTGAAATCAAAAAGGGAAAAAATGAAATACGTTCTGTTGTATGTGCAGTCCCAGATGTAAATAGAATGGCAAAGAGTGCCTATAACTGTTATTCTTTGAATGGAATAAGTAAAAGGGGACAATATTGCAAATATTTTTACAATGCTTTCAGTGGCTCAGAGGAAGATATGATGAGCATTTTTGCCGAGACTTTGCAGGATATCTTTTTTGATAAGCTGGATAAGCCTGTTGAGGTCACAGATAATAAGTCACTGTATGCTCTCTTGAAAACAGAGGTTAGCAAGCGTGTCAATGCTATACTCAAAATTCAGGAGACTGATATCGGTGTTGAGTACCAAAGAAATGAAACAAAAGAGTTTCATAAGGACAAGTACGATAATAATTCAATAGATAGATTCGACGAATATGCTGTGATGAAATATATGCACGGGAGCGGAAGTCTTGGACATTTGGATTTTTTTGAACACTGTCAAAGAATACTGAAAAGCTATGATATTACAGAAATGCTTCAGGTGAACAATGTTATCACCAAAAATATAATACAGCTTTTTGATATGCCTGAGACTGGCACTATTAATAAGTACGGAGATGCAGATGTTATATGTCACAGGGAGCTTGTTGACCTTTACAATAGGACATACAATGGCAACATTACAGATGAACGAGTTTCAGAGAGCTATAATATTATTTTTGACCTTCTTATGAAAACATATTATGGTTATGTCCCTGTCAGCAGAAAAGAGTACAGGCAAAAAGATAAAGCTCAAAAACGTACTATTATAAATAAAGATGAGGACATTGACACTGAAACAAAGGTTCATAAGGCAACGGCTGAAGAAGTTCGTAACATTCAATATTTTATTCAAAAGGAAACGCAAAAGAGCGAATATATCAGACTTATGGAAAAGAAATTAAAGGAGAGGACTGTTTAATGAATGATTATGGGAATACCTTTGGAATTTATAATTATCACAAGATGATTACTGATGCCACAGCTTTTTATATTGATAAGGCTATTTCTTCTGATCGCCTTGCAGACAGAAAATTTTGTCAGTGCTGGGATAATGTCAGAAATATTATTGATGATACTGCCTGTCTGCTGGGGCAACGGGGCATTGTACTTGATAAAAAGAGGATAACCGATATTATGACTCACAATTATAATGAGAAAAGAACTGTGTATTGGTATCTGAATAGGCGCACTGAGGATAAAAAACACCGTACTATCAAAGAGCCAAACAAAATGACGTTGACAGAATACTATTATCAAGCAGATGGTACATATAGTATCCGTGGCAAGGCTGTTGAATTTGAGGATATACCTGAAATTTATGAATTTGGCAATGCTGTTGTTATTATTGATACAGTGGCAAAGCAGGTATGGTATATGTCAAAGGTGAGGAGACTTATCCACACCATAAAACGCAGAAGCAGTTATATTGGGTTTAGATTATATAATAATGTTGCCAAAGATAAAAATATTTTTTATAAATTGGCGTAATATTTTGACATTTGCCCGTAAACTCATATATTATCAAGTGAGAGGTAAGGGCGAGACTTCAAAACATCTCACGTCATATGTTGGTATTTAGCATATGACACCCTTGCTTATCGCTTTTCATAATCTAAATTTATTTGTTGTATGTATAGTCAGTCGGTTGAAAGAGAAGTTCAATCGGCTGGCACCTTCCTTTTTGTCAAATACTTACTAAAGGGTTTGATCATATATACTATAATAAAGGGGTGGAAGTTATGACTTAGCATTAATCGCTTATGATGTTGTGTGACGGTTCTGACACAACGTTAAAATAAAATCGTGACCGATGTAAAACGTATTACCTTCGGAATAATGCGTTTATGGTGGTGTATATCCTGTCTTAACGTCAAAAGGAATTTACTCGGACGGCATAAGACAGGATATATTTTGATATGCTTTTTAAAGATAACATTATCATAAAAAAATGAAAGGTGGTGATAAAATGACACTGAGAGAAAAAGTAAATTCTTTTCTTGAAATCACGGGAATGTCAAAAACAAGGTTTGCCCGTTTATCAGGAATACATCCAACAACTATGAATTTATGGCTTAATAGTGATGGATATGACATTACATCTGATAATATCAAGAGAATTGAAATTTGTCTTGAAATGCAGAAATCCAAAATCAGCAAGTATCTTGAGCAGTCAAAGTAAAGAAAGGAAATGATAAAAAATGAACTGGATAACAAGACCTGATCCCAATGGAGTTGGACAATATTATACGATGCATTATGTACAACCGCTTATACCACTTATAAATTATTCTGTTGATATTGAGTATAGTATAAGTCCCATTGAAAGTGGTAATGGAATTGAGTATGCAGCGTATGTAAAGCAAAAGACGTTTGATAAAACAAATGAGGGGTTACTTTATAAATCAGCTTCTGTTGCTGATGTTATGGAATATTGCGAAAATCACAGCTTTGATATCACCAACCAGATGATAAGTGATATTGATAAGATTTTTAAACAGTTTCAGTATAATGTGAAAATGTATTATTCAAAGCTTGGAAGTATGTTTCCAGAGCAGAAAATCAGAAACAAGGTCAGAAAGGTAATGGAGGAATACGGTATATGATGAGAAAGAACACGCTTATTAAGCTTTCACACAGCGGAAAGATTGATCACGTTACAGTTGAAGAAATCGGCACTGACAGAGTTATTCATTGTGCAAGTCTCTTTGTTTCAAAAAGAGGGATGATATATTTCAATGATGAAAACAGAAAAGCACTGCTTTCTTTTGGTATTGGAAATGTGGTCATCATTTCGAGAATGGACAATGAGCCTGTCAAGGATAATGAATACATATTCCTCTTTGAACTTAAGGACTGCACAGCTTATAAGGTAAGGATATTTATGCAGGAGGGTTACACTCCGTACCTTACCAACAAGAATGATATTGCAAATTTCAAGGCGGTTTATGAAGCTATACCAAAGAAGCTTGATGAACTGAAAGGAAAGACAGTCAAAGTAGAGCAGACCTCTGACAGCGAGATGTTTAACAGCTATGTTCCTGAGAATGACAACGAAGCTCAAAGTATCACAGGCAGATTTTTTATTGATGAGTTTGAATACGCTGTTGAAATGAGTGAGAACGTACCTGTAATAAAGTTCTATGACCGTAAGAATCTCAACATAAGCTGTACGGCTCTTAAAGTCTTTATGGTAGCAAAGACATCAAACAACACTATTATAATAAGTGCTGATAACTGCGACTTTTATTTAAGTGAGATATAATAATGACTGATACAAGAAATTATATTCTCTTTAAGACTATATCTTTGAAAGAGCTGCTGGAATATCGTCATAAGCAGTTTAAGGGAATAAGCCTGTTTATTTCTTTTACAGATTTTAAGGGTATTGAAGTTACAATAGAAGAATGATTTTATTGTACAAAAAATCCCCGCTCAAAAAGAACAGGGACGATATCATTCAACAACAATGGCTCTGCAAAGCTCCTCCGAGGTGATATCTCTTGTCATCCAGAATGGAAGCTTTGAAGCGGGAGCGGAGTCATATTTCGGAGCAGCGGTCTGAGGTTCAAGGTGTATGACCTTTTTATCCTTGGACTGCGATGCACCGCACTTTTCACAGGTGATATTTATGTTATCTTTGAGAATAACGCAGTCGGGTGTTATGGCCTCAAAATTATCTTTTTCAAAGTATGCAGTTTGACCGCATTCAAGACAACGGAGCATTATAAATCGACCGTCACTGTTTGCCAATGTAAACATAAAATCACCCCATTCAGAATATTTTTTATACTTATATTATACTATTGATTTACTGCAAAGTCAATGAAAAAATTATAGAAAGGAAGCATATATGACAAATAATTTAAATGTTGCTGCTACGGCTGGACTTGACAAGTCACGCTCCATAGCACAGATAAATCAGGATATTCAAAAAATCGAAGCACAGCTTAAAAAGCTTAAATTACAGGCGACACTTGAAAAGGGAAAATCCATTTCCGAAATACAGAGCCAAATAAACGCCCTTAACAAGCAGAAAAGAAACCTTTATGTTGATTTAAAGATACGTCAAAAGGACTTGAAAAGGCAGTACAGGCAGGCTATTGCAAATATACATACACAGCCTTTGAATGTTGATGTAAACACCGCTGCTGCTCAGAGTCAAATGACGGGACTTACAAATTCTGTCAAGACCACAACGAGCGAGACTGTCACACTGGCTGACTCACTGAAAAAAGCTCTGTCAAATACGGGCTTGGTGATATCATCGCAGACTGCTCTACAGCTTGTGAGAAAAGCTGCACAGGAGGCAACGGAAGCTGTAAAGGAATATGACAAGTACGCAACAAATTTATCCATTATAACAGGCGGTTCAAAGGAAAGCTCCTATGAAACAATAGCCGACCTCTCGGAAAAGAGCTTTGATTTCAAGGTCGATATTTCGGAGCTTGAGAACGCTTATGAGACATTGCTCAGAACAGGCAAAGCCGCAGGAGAGCTTGACGATTATCTTAAAAGCACTGTGTTTCTGTCAAAAGTCGGCTTTGAGGATATGGATAAATCGGCTGAAAACCTTGTGACCATCGGTAATGCGTTCAAGTTGCAGTCTGACGAGATCGAAAATGTGGTATCAAGCCTTGTTGCTCTTGACACGGCTTCAAATACGGTTGCAGGAAAGTTATCTACGGCAATGAGCAAGACAGCACAGAATGCACAGCTTGCAGGGCTGAACATTGACCAGCTTGGAGCGATAATTTCGGGGCTGAGAGATACAACAGGCAGGTCGGAAAATGAGCTTGCAACATCTTTAAACGGTATTCTTACAAGACTTTATAACGTCAAACTTGGCAAGTACAAGATAGAGCTGGAGGACGGCAGTACTGAGGATATCACAGAATCGCTGAACAACGTTGAAGATATGCTTAAAACGGTGGGAATGAATATCCGTACAAGCAAGGGCGAATTTAAAGATGTAGCTGATATCATTGACGAGCTTGTTACAAAATGGGACAAGCTGAATGATGTGCAGAAAAATGCAGTCGGCTTTACCTTTGCAGGCACTTACCACAAAAACACCTTTATTTCCCTTGTGGAGAACTGGGAAAGAATAAAGGAATTAACAGATATCAGTGCCGACTCAGCGGGACAGGCTTCCGAAAAATACAATGCTTATCTTGACAGCGTTGAAGCAAAGTCCGCAGCACTAAACACCGCCGTCAAGGATATGTGGAATAATCTTATTCCGAATAATCTTGCAGGTGACTTAACAGAAGCAGCAACAAGTGTTGTTCAGTTTACGGACAAGTACCAGGTTTTGCAGACAACTTTGAAATCAGCAGCGTTTTATGCTCTTGCAAAGGGTGTTATAACAGCTAAAAACGGTTTTGTTGGTATGGTCACTGATATAAAAAATGTCAGCACTGCTATGAATATGGCAAGTAAAATTTCAACACTTTCTGCACAGGAATTTGCAGCATTAAAAAATATTACAAGCGGTTTATCTGATAAACAGCTAAAGCTTGTTCTCAGTACCAATGAACTGACCTATGCTGATAAACTGAATATTGTTCAAACGGGAAATATGACAAAGGCAGAGGCAGAACAGAAACTTGCAACACTCGGTATCACACAGGCAAATACAACTGCCACAGCTTCAACATTCAGTCTGTCAGGAGCGTTCAAGGCATTATGGGCTTCAATTGCTGCAAACCCTATCGGTGCATTGACTATTGCATTCACAGGACTTGTGACCATATATCAGACTGTAAAACGCAAGCAGGAAGAGCAGATAGAGGGAATCAAGGAAACCGCTGACAAGGCAAAGAAGCTTACGGATAATATCAACGAGCTTTATAGTGCTTATACCGATATGAAAACAGGTGTTGAAAACGGCACTGAAAGCAAGGAAAACCTTACAACAGCTACAAATAATCTGCTTGAAGCTCTTGGATATGAGGGAACGGCAGTCGATGAGCTTGTTGATAAGTATGGTAACTTGTCCGATGCCATAAATCAGGCTACAGCCGATACCTTGAAAAACAGTCTCCCCGACCTTGCAGATGCTGTTGATGTTGAACTTGGTGAACTTCTTGAAACGGGCAGTAATGTTGTTTCATTCACCCTTGACGATACTAAGGCAAACAAGGAGCTTAACGATTTTGTTCAGAAATTCAGTGACAAGACCGCAGGGCTTAATATGCTCCACGGCACAAGTGACAGTACATTCAGAGTTATTGTTGATACCGATAAAAATTCGGCAGATGGATTGAAGCAGGAGCTTGATATCCTTAACAGTCTGAGAAATGAGCTTTTCGACTATTACGGCGCTGAAAATATTCAGGATATCGACTTTTATAAGCAGCTTACAGACAGAATTACAAAGCTCACAGAGGCGTACAATGATTATTCCCAGTCTTTTAAAAATTACAATGACACTGCTGCACAGGCTCAGATAATAGAGTCTCTTGTTGGAAAAGAAATTCCCCAGACTGTTGAGGAATACAAGGCATACAGACAGGAGCTTATAAATTCGGCTAAGAACAGCGATCAGTTTATCGGCAGTCAAGAGGATATAATCAATGCCATTGACGGCACTCTTGGAAAGATGTCCGAGTTTGAAGCGGTTCAGAACAGGCTTAACAACCTTGACCTTGCAAAGACAATGTTTGTAGAGGGTAAATTCAATGCAAAGCCTATTTCCGATTATATCAATTCTCTGTCAGATGAAAAACTGGCAATACTCGTTCAGCTTGATAAAAATGCCTTTGATAATGGAATTGAAGGCGTTGAAAAAGCTATAGCAGATTTTAAGGCTGACCCCGATAACACTGTTAAAGTAGAGACAGACACATCAAGCCTTGATGATCTGAAAGAGGCATATGAGAATGTCTCCAAATCCGCAGACAGCTTCATAAAAAATCAGAAGAGCTTGAAATCTGCTCTGGAAGAACAGGAAAAGCATGGTCAGTTGTCGGCAAGCACCATAAGAGAGCTGTCGGAAGCTGGCTGCAGTGAAGCACTTGTTACTGATAAGGTCACGGGAGCGGTCACTCTGGATATGCAGGCTTATGAAAAGCTTAATGCCCAGAAGCAGGAAAAGATACGCCTTGACCTTGAAAATGAGAAGAATGATCTTGAGGAAAAACTCAGAGATGAACAGAGCGCCGTATCGGATTTGAAGCAGGAATATGAAGCTCTTGCAAAAGCCGATATGGAAGCCAATGCAGGCAGATTATCTGAAATCACACTTGAGCTTGCGAAGCGTGGGGCGAATATTGAAGATATCCGTGGGCTTATCTCCCAGATAAACGGTGACATAACAAGTCTTACCGCTCCATCTTTTGAAAATGACAATACAGACAAAAACAAAGAAGCCTTTGACAAGCTGTATTCCCAGTGGAACCATGACCTTGAAATGAATAAGGTAACACAGGACGAATACATAAACTGGCTTGACGGTGCATACAAGCAGTATTTCTCCGACCTTACTAAATATCAGGACGAGTATAACAAGTACGAAGAAGAGGTTTACAAGGCACGTTCAGACCGTGAACAAAATCTTTTTGACAAGAAGATTGACAACCTTGAAAAGCTGGCTGACAAGGCACTTGATAATTACAAGGACGGAGATGGCAACGAGCTTACAATTACAGCAAGCTTTGATTATGCCCGTGACCAGATAAACAAGGCTATTACCGAAATTCAGGCAAGAATTGACGGTATCAGAAACGGTACTATAAGCGGAAATACTGACGATATAGAGGCACTTATAGATGACCTTGACAGTCTTAATGACAAGCTTATTGATATCAATAAGAAGGAAATCGAATCAGAAAAGGATTATATTAGTGAACTCAAAGACGATTATTCTGATATGATGGATGAGCGTATTGATAAAGTAGATGAGCTTTCTGATAAGATTGAAAAGAGCTATGATAGGCAAATTGACGCTATTGACAAGCAAATTGATGAGCTTGAAAAAGTCAAGGACACTGAGGATAGGATCAAGAAAATCAAGGATGCTCAACTTGCTGTTAAGGAAAAGGAACAAGCTCTTGACGAAGCTAAACGTGAAGATGCTAAGAATAATTACGTTTACTTTGACGGAACTGGAATGTCTGTGCAGACTTCTAATGAAAATCAGAAAAAGGCACAGGAAGAACTTGATGAAAGCAAGAAAGACCTTGAAGAAGCTTATCGTGATGAACAAATCAATGTACTTAAAGACCAAAAGGATATCCTTGAGGAACAGAAAGATACTGCTAAAGATTATTACGATAACGTAAAGGATAATCTTGAAAAACAGAAAGAACAGAGTGAAAAGACCTATGAAGCTGTTGAAAAGATTTATGAGCAGCTTGGCGGTGACAAGAAACAGACTTCTTCTAATTCTGCTCTCCTTGCAAAGCTTTCTAAGTCAAGTGATATATCTAAAGCAATGTCTGAATTGTCTGATGCTGAACGTCAGAAAGTTATTGATACAGGCGTTGTCAAGGTACAGCCTAACGGTGATTATACTTTTGATTATTCTGCCTTTGAAAAGTATTCAAGTACGGTAGATGACAATACACTTGCTACACAGAATTTGACTTCTGTTCTTAAAGACATAGTTACTCAGGCTGATACTGATAATAAGGATAAGACTAATAATTCTATGGTCGCAGGTGGCTTTAATCTTGTTGCTGACCCTAAGACAGGCAAACTTACTAAGAAACAAGTTATGGTCAATGGTGAAGTTGTTGAGGGATTGGGTCACAAGGTCTATGCTACTTCTAAGGAAGAATGGCAGGAACATAACAACAGCGAAAAGACAAGCAAGGGAAGCTTTGCTGGTTATGACACGTTTATTGACTTTATAAGAGCTGTTAGTGCTGGTAAAGTGGATATTAGTCCTCTTACTAATGCGTTCAATAGTGGTTATAATCCTTTTGTTGACAAGATGAATAAGTCCGTGAGCGATACCATTAACAATGTTTCTAACAGCAATGTTAATAATGTAAATAACAAACCTGTTGTAAATCTTACTGTAAATGTTGAAGGTAGTGCTGATAAAAAGACTGTTGAAGCATTTAGGGATGTGGTCACTAAAGAAATTGGCACTGCTTTTGATGAATTTGGAAAAGCAGTACGCAATGCTAAAGTTTAAACATTTTTGATGTCTTGAAATATAGACAGCACATTTCTTCTTAGGTAACGTGTATGCAGAGAAATAAGAAACGAATAAATAATAAAACATCTGTTCTTTATAAATGCCGTTGGTGCAATAAAGAAAAGTCAGATAAAGCCTTTTATAAATGCAGTATTGAAAATCACTCTTATATTTGTACTGAATGTATCACTCAAAAATATAAAGAGATCATTTGCAAACATGAAAAATACAAGGCTTTAATGGTATGCTGTCATTACTTGGATATTGCATTCTTTTTCGATATCTATAAGTCGTTGGAGATAGGTCAGGGATTAGGATATTATATAAGGCAACTTAATTTGTTGCAAAACAGAAATCCAGATAGCTATGAAAAAGGAATTTTAAAAGATTGCAATATAGACTATACACCTACAGAGTATAGCAATACCTATTTAAAATCAAAACTGGATGATGTTATAAAAGAACTGGAGGTAATAAAAAATGACATTTAATAATCTGAATGATCTATTTAAAAAGATTGAAAATGACATTCAGGACACTATGAGAAATGAAGTTGCTGATACTGTAAAAGCTAACATGGCTGAAGCTATACAAACAAGTGTTTATAGTGTTTACAGTCCCGAATACTATAATAGGCGTATGAATAATGGTGGCTTGTCTGATACACACAATATGGAAGTAACAGAAATTCAAAATGGTGTATCCGTTCACAATGCTGCACCGTTGGACAATGGACGTAATGACTATGATCTTGATGATATCATTGTTAATCGTGGTGTGCTGGGATATCCACATGGAAGAGATTTTTATTCTGAAACGATTGAACAAATGGAAAATAATGGAAAATGTATTAAGGCTTTGAAGGACGGACTTAAAAAAAGAGGATATGAGGTTAAGTAAATATGGGAGATATCAAAACAAAGGATTATCAATTTTTCGCTGATTACCCAGATGTGGTATGTGTGAACGATTTAACAAAAATGCTTCATATAGGCAAAAATAAAGCCTATGAACTGATAAACACAAATACTATTCAGACTATTAAGATAGGTAAAAAACACATTATTCCCAAATACAGAGTTATAGAATTTTTAATGCGTTCAAATTAATTACACGATAATGACCGTCTGTTGTGATATAATATTTTTGTCAAACGGCAGACGGTTTGTTATTATGGAGGTATTTCAATGACAGGCAGTTTGCAAACAAAAAATAATATGTATTATGCTGTATTAAATTTTAAGGACGGTGACGGCAAGAGAAAACAAAAGTGGGTATCAACGGGGCTTGAAGTCAAGAATAATAAGCGTAAGGCTGAACAGGTTTTAAAAGGCCTTATTTCAGAGTATGAGGATAAAAAAATCAGCGTTATCAACAAGCAGACCTTTTCTGACTTTATGGGTGAATGGCTGAAAGTTATAAAGCTTAATGTGAAGATCACTACATATAACGGCTACAAACTGCATTATGATAAGCATATAAAGCCACACTTTGATAAACTGGGCGTTACTGTTACTGACTTAACACCTATGCAGCTTCAAAATTACTACAATACAAAGTTATCCGAGGGATTATCCGCAAGCACTGTAAAGAAACATCACGCCAATATCCACAAAGCACTTGACTACGCATTAAAGCTAAATGTTATTGCTTATAATCCTGCTGACCGTATTACATTACCTAAAAGGGAACAGTACAAAGGAAAATTCTATAACGAGGTTCAGCTTAAACAGTTAATGAAACTCTGCGAAGGCACTCCGATTGAAAGCGTGGTATTCATAGCAATTAACTATGGATTGCGCAGGAGTGAAATATTAGGCTTGAAGTGGTCTGCTGTTGATTTCGATGAGAATACAATTATTGTCAATCATACAGCCGTTGCTAATGTTGGCGGTGTATTATATGATGATACCACAAAGACAAAAGCAAGTTTAAGGACTTTACCGCTCACTGATAATGTAAAAAAATATCTACTTGAATTAAAGGCACGTCAAGAGAATATGGCAATGCTTATGGGAGACTGTTATCACAAGAGCGAATACATCTGTTGTTATGATGACGGCAGAGAAATTCGTCCAGATTATGTAACTCATAAATTCAATAAGATATTGGAAAATAGCGATTTGCCTAAAATCCGTTTCCACGATCTAAGGCACAGTGCTGCTTCCCTGCTCATCAACGCTGGATTTAATCTAAAAGAAGTACAGGAATGGTTAGGTCACAGTGATGTTGCGACAACAGGAAACATCTATTCACACTTGCAGTATTCCTCTAAACTCAATATAGCTAACCGTTTTAACGAACTTCTAACAAAATAACCAGTGTTAGAAAAGTGTTAGAAAACAAGGAGCTTAATAATAAAATAGCCGCCTGCGAATGCTCGCAAACGGCTATAATACGTGGTCTGCCCGACGGGGGTCGAACCCACAGCCTTCAGAGTCGGAGTCTGACGCTCTATCCAGTTGAGCTACGGACAGGAAACCATATATTATTATACCCAATAATGGTTGTTCTGTCAAGGCGAAAAATGGGTCGGTGTGAATTTTTTACCGCAAAATGCGGGATCTGCCAACAAAACGTCACAGACAGCTCCTGAACTGAGTGGGAGTCTGACCGCAGCGCTCCTTGAACTGGCGCATAAAGCTGTATTCGCTGGAATATCCGCACCGCTCGGCTATTTCCTTTACGCTGAGGGTGGTGGATATGAGCAGGCGCTTTGCCAGCTCCAGCCTGCCGTTTATTATGTCCTGCTTTACGCCCACGCCGAATATCTTCTTGTAGGCGTGCTGGAAGCCCGAGCGGCTCATGTTCATCTCCGCAGCCATTTTATCCACGTCGTCGGCAATGTCGGGCATGGAGTAAAGGCGGCTTCTCAGGCGGATAAAGCTGCTGCTCTTGTCCGCATATATCTGTGAGTGGCGGTTGGAGGTGCTTATGAGCCTGCCAAGCTTCAGCAGGAATATTTCCGTAAATCTGCGTTCTATCTCCTCGTGATACGGCTCGTGGGAGTAATGCTCATATGCCATCAGCCGCACAAGCTGAGACAGCTCCTCAATATTTCCAAGGTAGAATATTTTGTCGGGGACAATGCCAAGCTCCGAAAAGCGCTCCTCGTCCCCCTCTTCAAAATCGAAATATATCCAGTCATCGGTGTAAACGCTGCCCTGACCGTAATATCTGCACGGCACGGCAGGGGAAAACATTACAAAGGAATTTTCCTTGACCTTGTGCTCGGTGCCGTCTATGATGAAAATGGACGGCTCCTTGATGAGCAGAAATAGCCGACAGCCGTTTCCGCCGGGGCGGTCCATGACAAAGTTATCGCTGTGGGAATAGTTATATCCTATGGAGCCTATTTTCATTCAAATGCCCCCTTGTCAAACCTTTATTGCAGGGCGGGAGGGCGCTCTTACTTCCATAGTGCCGTCCTCGGAGTAGAAAAAGACCGTCCGTCCGAAGTCAAGACCCGTCTGCTCTGCCACAATGGGTATCTTGCTGCTTTGGAGCGCCTGCTTTACTGCCGCAACATTCCGTTCGCCGACGCTGAAAACATCTGAGTCGCCGCTGAACATCTGCGCCCCGCCTGCTATTTTTGCGGTGATGCGGCGCTTTTTTGCCCCGTAGCTGCACATTTTCCTGATAAGCTCCGCAACGCCCGTGTCGGCATATCGGCGCATATTGTCATTTCCCGTCTGAGACTCGGCGCTGCTGGGGAGCATTATGTGGGCCATTCCCGCAATTTTCGCCTTGTGGTCATAAAGGCAGATGCCAACGCAGGAGCCAAGGGCATAGGTAGCCAGCACATCGGGATATTTCACCACATTCAGATCTGCTATGCCAACGTTGACCATTACCTGCACCACCTTTTGTGTTATAAGTTTTGTTATTGCTCCAGATATTCCGCCATACTTTTTCTCAGCTTTTCAACAGCCTTTGAATGTATCTGACAGACTCTTGATTCCGATATTTTAAGCACGTCCGCTATTTCCGAGTACCTCAGTTTTTCGTAATAATAAAGTGTTATGACTGTCCGCTCCTTGTCGCTCAGCTGTTCTATTGCCTGAGCAAGGAGCTTTCTGCGCTCCTCCAGCATAAGTCGGCGTTCGGCCTCGCTGAAACCGTCCTTTTGGTCATTCGGAGCTTCAAAGCCGCTGAACAGCAGCTCTTCAAAGGAAAGTGTATGGGAGGCGGCAGCCTTCAGCGCATAGCTGTCCAGCTTTTCCACTGTCATTCCCATATGATGCGCCAGTTCTTCCCTTGTAGGCTCACGGTCAAGCTGAGCGTAGAGCAGGGAAAAGGCATTGTCATATTCCTTTGCAAAGCGGCGCACCCCTCTGGGCACGCTGTCCATGCGGCGGATATAGTCTATTATAGCCCCCCTCACCTTGATGGAGGCATAGGTCTCAAACCGAACATTCTTTTCGGGCACAAATGACTCGGCGGCGGATATGAGCGCCAGCACCGCTTCATTTGATATATCATCCTCGTCCGTGAAGCGCAGGAACATATTTCTGGTGGAGATAACTGCATACCGCACAATGTGCATACTTTGCATAACAATTTCGTTGCGCACTGCCTTGTCACCTGTGCGGCGATAGGTGCAGAAAAGCTCCGACATATCGTCTGTACGCATATTATCCCTCCATTCCCGAAATACCTATATAAAACATTATAGCATAACTTTTAAAATATTTCTACAGGCTTTTGGGAAAAGGGCAGGCGTTGGATTTAGATATTTAAACGTTTAAATTGTTTGTTTTGCACAATACCATATATGCGGATAAATCTTAATATACAAATCGGATAAAAGATGCAATATATAATTGTTTGTATAATATACTATATGTATTGAGATTTTTTAATTATACAAATTATAATTTAGTATAATATGCTTACAATAATACTATAAGTATATTTATCTTCTATAAAAATACCGCAGACCTTGCGGAATGCGGTATGTATTTTTACTTGAGAACATAAATGGTAACGTTCTTTGCGCCCCACTGAATGCAGTCGTTGTACTCGTCCATGAATAGGTCAACGACTATGTGACCCTGTCTTACGGAATAGCCTGTGTCTGCTGCGATGGCGTAGCCGTAAACCTCGCCGTCGTCCGCAACTATGTAAAGCTCGGAGCCGTAGGGGATAATGTTGGGGTCAACTGCCACATAGCCCTGGAAAACTGCCTTGCCTGTGGACATAAGCGCTCCGGGGTCTGCGGTGTATGCGCAGGACTTTCCGCTGATAGTATCAACATATTCAGTGGGAACACCGTTTTCGTCCAGTGTGAGCCAGTCGGGAACTTCAAATCTGGAAACTGCATTTACTGCTGCGGGAGCATCTGCAAAGGCTTCCTCTGTAACTGCGATATCTTCGGAAACTGCGATATCTTCGGAAACTGTTGTAACAGCTTCGGTTTCGGGCTGGATAGGAGCTTCGGAGGACATCTCGGGAACTACTATCTTTACCTCTGCCTTGTCAGCCTTATGGGACTTGGGGCTTGACTTTGCGGAAACTGCCGGAACGCTTGCCTTTGCGCCCTCTGTGGAAACAAAAGAGCCTGTGGGAGCTTCCGAGTCCTCATCATCAAATATCTCTTCATCAAGATCATCGGAATCTGTGTCAGCAGTTTCTTCGGAAGTGGTAACTGCCTCGGTCTCTGCTATGTCAGAATCAACTTCACCGGAAGTAATTTCGGTAGATTCATCTGCCGATGTGCTTACTGCATCTTCATCTGTGCTAATATTCTTTTCCGAGGGGAAAGCCGCTACCTGAGCGGTAAGTGTCTCGGAAACCTCAATATCCTCAGCAGGCTCGTCAGCGATCTCAGTCTGAGCTGCAACTGTTTCAGTGGGGATAATATCTGTTTCAAAATCAACGGTCTCAGGCTCGCCTGCTCCTGCTGCGCCGATAACGGTGCAGAGTGCAAATACTGCTGCGGTCATGCCTGCTGCTATATATTTCTTTACGGAAGATCTTATCTTTGTCTGTCCTTCCGCTGTTATCTTAGAATTATCGTTCATAAAAAAGCTCCTTAATACTGGCGCTTGCCGGGCGCCGAAGATTACCACCTTTGTGAGATTTCAAGTCGGACTTTACAGAAAGTTTAAAACTCTCTATCCGCTGGACTGACTGCACGGAATTTCCCAACTGATTAAACATATCATACTTTCAAAAAGTTTCAAAACGGTTACAAAACCAATTACACTTGTAATTATAGCGTAATTTCTTGAAAGTGTCAAAGTAAAATCAAAGCGCAGATTTGTGCAGTTTGCTTAATAATTGTAGAAAATATTCACACAAACCTCGATTTTTCAGGCTTCCTTTGTTGTAACATGAACATTTGACCCGATTTTTTGGGCATTTATCATAAATCAAAGAATTTGCATTTCAAAAAGGCTATAATACGCCAAGTATAAGGGTACTTTAGTAAACAATATCACATTTGTTAATCGCTTTGTGCATGTTTATATACCGTATCTGCGACTGATATTCAACAAAACGCACAAATGCGCCAGATGATAAATAAGTTTTTGTGCAATATGCTGATTTTGGCTCTATATGGCTCTGTAAGGGCTTCTGAGCAAAAAAATCAGCATATTTACTTGAAAAAAATTCCGCAACAGTATATAATAGTATCATGATGTATTGCTGCATTTTGCATACCCGCAGGTATGACACCCGCAGATATACTATTACAATATAAATATAAGGAGACTTCATTATGGATAAGAAAAAGGATCCCAGACTTGATAATGCCCGTATAATGATACGCACTGCCGCTCCTGTGGTGGCTGCTCTGTTCCTGTTCCTTGTTTCCGCAGGATATATTGCTTACAGAATGATAAGCAACAGGAATTACAACGAGCGCTGGAAGGATTATGACGAGTGCGGACTGAGCTGATGAGTATGTATATTTATAACGCCCGTATTCTCCCCATGGACGGGGACGAGATCGGCTGCGGATATGTTCTTGTGGAAAACGGCAAGATCGCCGAAGTAGGCAAGGGTATGCCGCAGCACGTCAGAAAGTCCGATATCGACGCAGAGGGAAAGCTCCTTATGCCCGGATTTATTGATATCCACACCCATATGGGCTTTATCGGCGACGGCGCAGGGGAAGAGGGCATTGACGTAAACGAGGGCAGCGACCCTGTTATGCCCCAGCTGAGAGCTGTTGATGGGCTTAATTTCATGGACGGCTATTTTGCCGATGCGGTCAGCGCAGGCGTTACAAGCGTTGTAACAGGCGTTGGCTCCCTTAATCCCGTAGGCGGAGATATGGTTGCGCTCAAAACTGCCGCAAGGTGCCTTGATGAAGCGCTCATAGGCACAGTGGGCATAAAATTTGCTCTGGGTGAGAACCCCAAGTCCTATTACACCGAGCGTGACGACGCTCCCCAGACAAGAATGGCAACAGCCGCTCTTATCCGTGAGGCGCTGGAAAAGGCACGCAGATATATGGTGCTCACCGAGCGTGCAGAGGAGCCTGAGGATCTGCCCGATTATGATATCAAGTGCGAAGCTCTTATACCATTATTAAAGGGAGAAGTCAAGGCGCATATCCACTGCCACCGTGCAGACGATATCATGACCGCTCTCAGGATATGCAAGGAGTTCGGCTTGAAGCCGCTGCTCATTCACTGCACCGAGGGGCATCTTATAGCCGACCTGCTGGGCGAAGCTCATGCGGAGGCTGTGGTGGGGCCTATCATCTGCGACCGTGGAAAGCCCGAGCTTGCCCATGCAAGCCTTGAAAATGCAGGAAAATTGTGCGCTGCCGGGGTAAAGACCGCCATCTGCACCGATCACCCCGAAACGCCCATCAACTTCCTTACCGCAGGTGCGGCTTACTGCTGCAAGTACGGTATGCCTAAAAATGAGGCTCTCAAAGGGCTGACCATAACCGCTGCAGAGCTGGGCGGATTTGCTGACAGAACAGGCTCTGTTACCGTTGGCAAGGACGCTGACCTTATTCTGCTGGACGGCGACCCGTTTGAGATAATGACTAACGTTTGCATGACTATGATAAACGGAAAAATCGTTTTTGAAAGGAAATAAAATATGACCAAGCTTAAAAAGACTATTGCGCTCATATCCGCAGCGGCAATGTGCTGCTCTCTTGCAGCCTGCGGCGATGCGCAGAACGGTGAGGACAGCGAAAGTGCGGCTGAAACATCGGCAGTTTCCGTGTCCGATGCAGCCTCAAACGACGATGGCATAAAGGCTGTTTTCGGCGAGATAAGAACGGAATATAACACTAACCTTGACCTTTCCGACTATCCTCTTACCAAGTCGGACGTTCCTGCTGACTTCTCTCTGACCGTTGAGGCTGAGAGCGGAAAGCTGGAGGGAAATGCCAAGGCAAATGACTTCCCCGACGCATCTGGCGGTGCGTACGTCAATGGCGTAAACGTTGAGGGCGATGCTCTCACCATGACTGCCGATATCGAGTACAGCGGATTTTATGATATGAACTTCCTTACCATGGGCAGCGAGGGCAGAGTAAACAACGTTCTCGTTGACGGCATGAAGGTGGGCGATATCACTACCAATTCCCCTGCTGAGTTCGGCGACACACTTCTGAGCTACATCTATCTTGACAAGGGTACTCATGAGATAACCATTACCCCCAGCTGGGGATATGTGGATATCGACTGCCTTATCCTTACCGCTGCGGCAACTCCCATTACCGAGGATACATACAAGGTTGAACCCACTCTTGTAAATCCCAATGCCGATGAAAATACAAAGAGACTTTACAAGTTTCTCTGCGATATCTACGGCAAATATTCCCTTGCGGGACAGTATGCCGATGAGGGCCGTGCTTCCTCCGAGTATGAAAAGATAACCGCAAAGACAGGCAAGACCTTTGCTGTTCTGGGACTTGATATGGGCAACTACAGTCTTGGCAGCAAGGCTCACGGCGCTGAGTCAAAGACTGTTGAATACGCATACGACTGGTACAAGAATGCAGGCGGAATAGTTCAGCTCTGCTGGCACTGGACCACTCCCGAGGACTATGCCGTAAATTCAGGCGATCAGCCCTGGTACAGCTCTTTCTACAAGGAAGGCTCCAAGCTTGACCTTGACAAGATAATGAACGGCGAGGACGACGCTGCATATCAGCTGCTTATGGACGATATCGACAACATGGCAAACGAGCTGGCACGTCTCCGTGACGCAGGCGTTCCCGTTCTCTGGAGACCTCTCCACGAGGCGGCAGGCGGCTGGTTCTGGTGGGGCAACTGCGAGCCTGAGAGCTACAAGAAGCTCTGGAACGTAATGTACGACAAGATGACCAACGAGCATAACCTTACAAACCTTATCTGGGTATGGAACGGTCAGGACCCTGCATGGTACCCCGGCGATGAGACCGTTGATATCAACGGCTGGGATATCTACGCAGGCAACCACGTTGACTCCTCCCAGAGCGGACGTTTTGATGATATGGCAACAAACTACGGGACCAAGACCAAGCTTATCGCCCTCACCGAAAACGGCTGCGTAATGGATCCCGACAAGGTGTTCAACGACAACGCAAGATGGCTTTTCTGGGGCACTTGGAGCGATCCTTTTACCATGAAGCTGGGTGTTGTTATCAACGATGAATACACCACAGTCGAGCTGCTCACAAAGGCATACAACCACGAAAGAGTTCTTACTCTTGATGAGCTGCCCGACCTTCAGAATTATCCTCTTGACTAAGATCAAACGGCATTATGCCGAATAGAAAGGAAATTTGTTTGACGAATATTACAATGGATATAGCAGCAGGCCGGGAGGCTTGACTGTAAATCTCAGAACTGTTACTTAATACTAAGAACCAATTAAAAACTATACAAAAAATCGAGCATAATCTTGCGTATATGGATTATGCGAAGATTTTTTGTCTATAGTTTTATTGGTGATTAGTATATCAGCATACGTCATACGCCTCCCAAAGGATAATCTTTTGGAGGAAATATGAAGCATAATTCTAAAAATCACAAGGACTACCGACACGAAGCCTGCAATGAGACCTTTACCTGCAAGGTATGCGGCTGGATATGCTCCCCTCAGGGAGCGGGAACCGACCACCGCAACCACTGCCCCAACTGCCTTTCCAGTCTGCACGTCGATGACGAGCCCGGAGACAGAGCCTCCGACTGCGGAGGTATAATGGACGCAGTGGGAGTGTGGGTGCGCAAAAACGGCGAGTGGGCGCTGATACATCGCTGCCGCCGCTGCGGAAAGCTCAGCTCCAACCGAATTGCCGCTGACGACAATCCCGTGAAGCTGATGTCAATAGCCATGCGCCCCATTGCAGAGCCGCCCTTTCCCATTGAGCATATAAAGGAGCTGCAAAAGGCAGTCTTTGATGATGAAAAATAAAATTGTAAAAATCTCAAAAAGCCCTTGCAATTTGGAAAAAATACGTGTATAATAAAGATGTATTTGAATAGCTGTACACAAAACACGCCGACCGGACACAGTAAGCGGCAGCTTGCAGAGCCTTTTACAAGGTCTGCATACGCATTTTCAGAGAATGGGAGCCTTGGGCTGAAAGCTTCCTTTGCGTTTGCTTCCGATGAATTTCATCCGTGAGTGGCTGCTCTGAAATCACAGTAGGAGCGGACGGAAAAGCCCCGTTACGGCGGAGAGGATGCTTGTCCTTATTATGTACGGGTGGTTTGGGATAATATATCCCGTCCTGTCATAAGCCTTTGCGGCAATGCAGGACGGGATTTTTTGTTGTTAAAGCAGCAAAAAAGTACAGCAAAACAATTAAAATTATATAAAAAGAAAGGATCGAACTGAATGAAACAGCAGTTAGAGCAGATTCTGGCATCAGCTCAGAAAGAGCTGTCCGAATGCGGCGACCTTAAGGTAATGGAAGAGCTGAGAGTTAAGTTTCTCGGCAAAAAGGGCGAGCTTACCGCCATACTCAAGCAGATGGGCGGACTTTCCGCAGAGGAAAGACCCGTTATCGGTCAGCTTGCAAACAAGGTAAGAAGCGAGATCGAGGCTAAGATCACAGAAAAGGCAGAGGCTCTCAAATCTGAGGCAGCTGCAAATAAAATGGCTGCGGAGACCATCGACGTTACTCTCCCCGGCAAGGCTCCCGAAATTGGCAGACTTCACCCCCTCACAGCAGTGCTTGAAGAAGTAAAGGAAATATTCCTTGGCATGGGCTTTGATATTGTTGACGGCCCCGAGGTCGAGACCGACCATTACTGCTTTGAGGCGCTCAATATGCCTAAGCATCACCCTGCAAGAGATACACAGGATACTTTCTACATCAACGACAATGTGGTTCTCAGAACTCAGACCTCCAGCGTACAGATACGTACCATGGAGCAGAGAAAGCCTCCTATCAGAATAATCTCCCCCGGCCGTGTTTACCGTTCCGACGCAGTTGACGCTACACATTCTCCTCTTTTCCACCAGATAGAGGGACTTGTTATCGACAAGGGCGTAACTCTCGGCGACCTGTACGGCACACTTGACCTGCTTATGAAGAAGCTTTACGGCAAGGACGCCAAGATACGTCTCCGTCCCCACCACTTCCCCTACACCGAACCCTCCGCAGAGGTTGACCTTGTTTGCTTCAACTGCGGCGGAAAGGGCTGCTCCATGTGCAAGGGCGAGGGATATGTTGAGCTTCTGGGCTCAGGCATGGTTCACCCCGAAGTTCTCAGAGGCTGCGGCATCGACCCCGAGGTTTACAGCGGCTTTGCTTTCGGTATCGGCCTTGAGCGTATTACCATGGGCAGATACAATATCAACGATATGAGAATGCTTTACGAGAATGATATGAGATTCTTGTCTCAGTTCTGATAAAATGGACAGTGCCGACAAAAACAGCCTGTTCGGGCAGTACAAAAAGCGCTTTAAATTTAAGCAGCGTTTGTGGAATATTCTGAGCATAGTCTATACGCTTATACTTATCCCGCTGCTCAGGTTCCTTGACGGCAGGGATTACAGCGTGGTCTGGCGGATAATTTCCGTTGTGACCACCGTGGCTCTTATCACGATGAATTTTATTCAGAGCAGGTCGATGAAAAGACAGCTTGAAGCGATATCGGAAGCATCTGTCGAAAAAATTGCAGCAGAGCTTGAACGTTGTGAGTGGTACAGAGTTTTCGCACTGACCTCAGAATATCTCTTCTCAAAGGAGGGGCTTATACTTCCCTACTACGAGATAATGGAGATCATCACAAACACCTATGTCGGTTCACCCTCTGCCACAAATATGACTTTCAGAACAAGAAGCTTCGGCAGGATATATGTTCCCGTGGGACTGGGAAATATGGACGAAAGCTTTTATAAGCTGCTTTCAGAGAAATGCCCCAATGCGGAGCTTAAATTCCGTGTGAATTATCAGAAAGCGGATATGGAAGAGTATTATAATACTTTAAAGGCAGGAAGCATTATCGTTATCAGAAAAAAATGAGGAGGAAATATATAAATGGATCTTTCAATGAAATGGCTCTCCGATTATGTTGATATCGGAGACATGAGCATAAAGGATTTCTGCCAGGGCATCACAATGAGCGGCTCCAAGGTAGAAAGCTACGAAACGGAGGGCAGCGAGATATCCAAGGTCGTTGTGGGAAAGATACTGGACGTTAAGCCCCACGAAAATTCCGACCACCTTGTTGTATGCCAGGTAGATGTAGGCGAGGCTGAGCCTGTTCAGATCGTTACAGGCGCACCCAATATCAGAGAAAATAACGTAGGCGATTTCGTTCCCGCTGCGCTGGACGGCTCCACTCTTCCCGGCGGCGTTAAGATAAAGAAAGGCAAGCTGAGAGGCGTTGCTTCCAACGGTATGCTCTGCTCACTGGGCGAGCTGGGTCTTACTACCCACGACTTCCCCTATGCCATTGCTGACGGCATTTTCATCTTAAAGCAGGAGACCGAAAAGGCTCTTTATCCCGGCATGGATATCCACGAGGCTATCGACTTCGGCGATACCACAGTTGAGTTTGAGATAACCTCAAACCGCCCCGACTGTATGTCCGTTCTGGGCCTTGCAAGAGAGACTGCCGCTACCTTTGATCTTCCACTTAACATCAAGGAGCCTGAGATAAAGGGCATCGGCGGAACTGCTGCCGATTATCTCAAAGTAAATATCGAGAACACCGAGCTTTGCTCACGCTATATCGCAGGCGTTGTAAAGAACGTAAAGATAGGCCCCTCTCCCCTGTGGATGAGAGAAAGACTTCGTGCCAGCGGCGTTCGCCCCATCAACAACTTTGTTGATATCACAAACTTTGTAATGCTGGAATACGGTCACCCCATGCACGCATTTGATATCCGCTACATCGAGGGCGGCTCCATCAACATCAGAAATGCCGCAGAGGGCGAGAAGATAACCACTCTTGACGGCGTTGAGAGAGAGCTTTCCCCCAAGATGCTGGTAATTGCCGACAGCAAGAAGCCCGTTGCCGTTGCAGGCGTTATGGGCGGCGAATACAGCGGAATCATGGACGACACAACTGACGTTGTATTCGAGGCTGCGTGCTTTGACGGCGCAAGCGTAAGAACCGCTGCAAAGGCTCTGGGCATGAGAACAGACGCTTCCGCACGTTTTGAAAAGGGTCTTGACCCCAGAATGTGTATGCCTGCCATCAAGAGAGCGCTGGAGCTGGTTGAAGAGCTGGGCTGCGGCGAGGTCGTTACCGAGCTTATTGACTGCGATACCCACAAGGACACTCAGAAAAAGGCTCCCTTTGACGCAAAGTGGATAAACAACTTCCTTGGCACAGATATTTCCGAGGAGGATATGATAAAATACCTCAAGAAGCTTGAAATTGAAGTTAAGGACGGCTGGGCATATGCTCCCGCTTACAGAATAGATATCGAGTACAAGAACGACCTTGCAGAAGAGATAGCACGTCTTTACGGCTACAACAATATCCCTCAGACCATTATCAGAGGTATTGCCAGCGGTGAGCTGACCCCTGCACAGAAGTTCACCAGAAAGGCAATGAATACTGCCGTTGCTCTGGGCGCTTACGAGATAACCACATTCTCCTTTATCTCCCCCAAGTATTTCGACAAGATAAGACTTCCCAAGGACAGCAAGCTGAGAAACACTGTTGTTATCACAAACCCTCTGGGCGAGGATACCTCTGTTATGAGAACATCTCTCCTGCCCTCCATGTGCGAGATAATGGCTTCCAACTACAATAACAGAAACGCAAGCGTTTGCCTCTTTGAAATGGGCAACGAATATCTCCCCAAGGGCGGCGAACTGCCTGAGGAGCCTGCAAGAATGTGCTTCGGTATGTACGGCGCACAGTACGATTTCTACAGCATGAAGGGCATTATCGAAAAGCTCCTTGACACACTGGGAATCGTAGGCGCTGAGTATGAGCCTTGCAAGGGAACCTCCGAGAACTTCGGCGAAGCTCCCGCATTCCACCCCGGCAGATGCGCAGAGGTATTCAAGGACGGCGTTGCCATCGGTATCTTCGGCGAGCTTCACCCCGAAACTCTCGAAAACTACGGCATCGGCGTAAAGGCATATGCCGCAAAGCTCAATCTCCCCGAGATGATGGCCGCTTCCATTCAGAAGGTATATAAGCCCCTGCCCAAGTACCCCGCTACCACCCGTGACCTTGCAGTTGTATGCGATGAGGATATCCCCGTTGCTCACCTTGAAAAGGCAATTTCCGAGGGCGTTGGCAAGATACTCGAAAGCGTAAAGCTCTTCGATATCTACAAGGGCAAGCAGATAGCCGACGGCAAGAAGTCCGCCGCATTCAGCATTGTAATGCGTTCTCACGACGGTACTCTTACCGACGAACAGGCTGACGCAGCTGTCAAGAAGGCGCTGAAGAAGCTCTCCGAGCTGGGCGCTGAGATAAGAAGCTGATAAATGATCACAGCATATCCGAAAGAGCTGTTGCACAAGATGCAGCAGCTCTTTTGGATTATTTTTTATACTAAGAACCAATTAAAAACTATACAAAAAATCGAGCATAATCTTGCGTATATGGATTATGCGATGATTTTTTGTCTATAGTTTTATTGGTGATTAGTATTATAGCATATGTTTATTTTTCACTTTCTATTGCAAAAAAGTCGGATTTGTACTATAATAAAAGGAGCAATGCGTAAATAAATACACGGAGGAATTTAATATGAACTGGACAGAAGTAAATGTTTATACCACCACCGAAGGTATCGAGCCTGTCTGCGGCAGACTGCTTGGCGTAGGCGTTACAGGCTTTGCTATAAAGGATGCTAAGGATTTTGAGGACTTCCTCAACGACAAAACAGGCAACTGGGATTATATCGACGATGACCTTATGAACCTGAAAAACTGCGAGACCTGCGTAACATTCTATCTTGCGGATAATTCTCAGGGTGCAGATATGCTGGCTATGGTAAGGAGCGAGATGGCTGAGCTTGCCGCTCTTGATACCGAAAAGAAGTTCGGCCGCCTTGTCTGTGAGCTTTCCAACGTCTGTGAAGAGGACTGGGCTAACAACTGGAAGCAGTATTTCAAGCCCCTTAAAGTGGGCGACAAGCTTGTTGTAAAGCCCTCCTGGGAGCCTCTGGAGGAGACCGACAGGACTGTTCTTGAAATAGATCCAGAGTCCTCCTTCGGAACAGGTCAGCACAACACAACTCAGCTTTGCCTTGAACTGCTTGAAAAAACACTTCACGAGAATGACAAGGTGCTTGACCTTGGCTGCGGAAGCGGTATCCTTTCCATTGCAGCTCTTCTGCTTGGTGCGGACAATGCCTGCGCTGTTGATATCGACCTTAACAGCGTGAAGATCGCAAAGCAGAATGCGGAAAAGAACCACATCACTCCCGATAAGTACGTTACCTATGCGGGCAACATTATCGGCGATGAGGAGCTTCGCAAAAAGATAGGCGGCGGATATAACCTTATCACTGCAAATATCGTTGCGGACGTGCTTATTGCCATGGCTCCCCTGTTCGGCGACTTCCTGGTTCCCATGGGAACCGTGATCATTTCGGGAATCATCATCGAGCGCTGCGACGAGGTAATGGCTGCTATGGAAAAGGCAGGCTTCAAGCGCACAGAGCTTAGGGAATCGGGCGGCTGGGCTGCGGCTTCCTTTGTAAAATAATTGCTTATCAGACAGAATACTTTGCGGAAAGGCTGACCGATATGAATATCATCTACACCTCTGAAAACAAAATTTACAGCTTTGAAAACTCAAACAAGACCGAAATTCCCTGCGGACGTGTTATAAAATACAAGGAGACCCTTGACAGTATTCGCAGGAGAAGCGAGTGGAAGACCACAGGTTCGGGCGCAATGTTCACAGGCATTGCAATGAAAGCGGAGACTATCGAAATGCCTGCGAGAATAACGGGGCTTGCCTGCTGCGGCGACAAAGACGGAGGGCTTATCTACGGCATTCAGCTGGACGGCTCTTCTTCCCTTTACCGCCGCAGCACCGACCGCACGGATATGAACGAGGGGCTTATACTTTCGGGCAACGACATAAGCTTCGGCGCATTTGATTTCCTTGACGGCAAGCTGGCGGTGAGCATTGGCAGCTCAATGCACCTGCATATCGGCGTGATGGAGCCGCCTTCTTCCGCATATGAGGAGTTCACCGACGGCGACACCATTGAGGAAGACCCTTACTGGAGCCGCTTTAACAAGGGCAGGATATATTTTTCCACCGCAGGCTACGGCAGAGATGCAAACGGAGTTATCGGCGGCATTTCTCCCAGAAGCGGCGCATATCTTGACACTGTTACCCGTGAGATGGAGGAGTTTCTCACCGACCCAAAGTATGACTATTACAAGATAAAAGATGATAAATACGGCAATATCTACTACATACGCCAGCCCTACGGCGGCGAAAAGAGCAGGGACGGCATAAAGTTCACTGACGTGCTTTTCTTCCCCGTAAGGCTGCTGAAAGGGCTTTTCGGTTGGCTGAACTTTATGTGCACCATATGGGGCGGCGAACCACTCAAAAGCGGCGGCTCGGGTCTGCCGAACAATGAAAAGACAAAGGAACGCAGCGCCAAGGACATCATCATCGACGGAAATGTTATAAAAGCCAAGGAGATAGCCAAGGCTGAGGACGCAAAGGACGGCGAGCTTTCGGGCTTTATGCCCCTGAGCCGAGTGCTTGTGAAGCGTGAGGCTGACGGCACCGAGACCGTGCTGAAAAAGGGCGTGCTTGACTACTCCCTGTGCGATGAGGGTATCCTTATATCCAACGGCAGACAGATAACACTGTTTGCCGACGGTAACGAGACCCTTGTGACAAAGGCTTACCTTGCCCGCAATTTGCAGGCAGGAATGTCAGAAAATAAATGATTTTGTGTTGAAAGAGTTTTGTCATGGAAATAAAGACCATTAAAATAGGAGACGTGGAGATAAAGCAGACTGCCGCACTTGCGCCAATGGCATCGGTGGCGGACAGGGCTTATCGGCTGGTGTGCAAGGAGCACGGAGCGGCATACATGGTCTCCGAAATGATATCCGCCAAGGGGCTTTGCTACAGCGACCGCAAGACCGAAGAGCTTTGCACCGTTGACGACAGGGAACGCCCGTATGCCTTGCAGATATTCGGTGAGGAGCCTGATTTCTGCGCCAGAGCGGCGGCGATGCTTATGAAATACAAGCCCGATATCCTTGATATCAATATGGGCTGTCCTGTTCCCAAAATTGCAGGAAACGGCAGCGGAAGCGCCCTTATGAAGGATATTGACAGGGCATATGCCATTACAAAGGCAGTTGTTGCCGCAAGCAATGTGCCTGTTACGGTGAAGTTCCGCTCGGGCTGGGACGAAAATTCCATAAACGCTCCCGAGTTTGCAAAGGCTATGGAAGCGGCGGGGGCAATGGGGCTTACCGTTCACGGCAGGACAAAAACTCAGATGTACCACGGCAAAGCCGACCGTGATATTATAAGGCAGGTCAAGGCGGCTGTAAAAATTCCCGTTATCGGCAATGGCGATATCGACTGCGCCGAAAGTGCTGCCGATATGTACCGCCGGACAGGCTGCGACCTTGTAATGGTTGGAAGGGGAAGCTACGGCAATCCGTGGATATTTTCCCAGATAGAAAGCTATTTTGAAAATGGTATTATCCCCCCCGAGCCTACGCTGGAAGAACGTCTGGAAGCTATGTATCATCAGACGGAGCTTGCGGTGAGCTTCAAGGGTGAGCATACTGCCATGGCGGAAGCCCGACGGGAATGTGCCTTCTATCTCAAGGGCATAAAGGGAGCGGCTTCCTATCGCAGCCGATGCGGCAGTCTTGCTTCCCTTGCAGACTTAAAAGCACTTATTGAAGAAATTCGCAAAGCAGAAGGTATTTGCTGATATGTTCTTGCAGAACAATTTCTGCTTTTGAAAAATATCGGCACACGGCTCACATATCTTCATGCAGTAAAAAAGGAAATGGTAATATGAACATTATCAGAGCTGAAAAAAAGTATATCGGTCAGATGGCGGAAATCGAAAAGGAATGCTTCACTGACCCATGGTCGGAGGCGGCGTTTGAAAGCTCTGTCGGTTCACAGGCGGAGATTATCCTTGCCGCTGAGGAGAACGGAAAAATTGCGGGATATATCATCGGCAACTGTGACGGTCATCAGGGATATATCGAAAATTTTGCCGTAAGCCCCCAAATGCGCAGAAAGGGCATCGGAGACAGTCTGCTTGAAGCGTTCATATGCGCTTTGCCCGACACGGCGGAGGAGATAGCGCTGGAAGTGCGTGAGTCCAACGCCCCCGCCATTGCAATATACGAGAAAAACGGCTTTGAAAGCGTTGGTATCAGGAAGAATTTCTACTCCGACCCCAAGGAGAACGGAATCGTTATGATACGCAGGATAGAGAGGGATCAGGATGAGTGTTAAGATCTTAGGAATAGAGTCCTCATGCGACGAAACAGCTGCTTCCGTTTCGCTGGACGGACGCACTATTCTTTCAAATATCGTGGCTTCACAGGTGGAGGAGCACAAAAAGTTCGGCGGAGTTGTGCCAGAGATAGCTTCAAGGCGGCACTGCGAAAATATCCTTGATACGGTGCGCATGGCGCTGGACGAGGCTCACTGCACCCTTGATGACCTTGACGGCATTGCGGTAACATATGCCCCGGGACTTATCGGAGCGCTGCTGGTGGGAACAAGCTTTGCAAAGGGACTGGCAATGGCGCTTGACAAGCCCCTTATCCCCGTTCATCATATTGCAGGGCATATTGCCACAAACTACATCGCCCACCCCGAGTTGGAGCCGCCATATCTGTGCCTTGTGGCAAGCGGCGGTCATTCCCATATAGTCGAGGTGCTGAGCTATACCAAGTTCAGGGTAATCGGCAGGACAAGAGACGATGCGGCAGGAGAGGCGTTTGATAAGTGCGCAAGAGTTCTGGGATATCCGTACCCCGGCGGAGTTCATGTGGATAAGGCAGCACAGCTGGGCGACCCCAACAAATATCATCTGCCAATACCAAGGGTAACGGGCAGCGAGTTCGATTTTTCGTTCAGCGGCCTTAAAACGGCAGTCATAAACCTTGCCCACAACGCCGAGCAAAAGGGCGAGGAGCTTGACAAGAACAGCCTTGCGGCATCATTCCAGAAAACGGCTTCCGAAATGCTTGTCAGCAGGACTATCGCAGCGGCAAAGGCGCTGGGCTATAAGACAGTTGCCCTTGCAGGCGGAGTTTCCGCAAACTCAGGCGTAAGAGGACTGCTGGAAAAGGAGTGCAAAAAGCGTGGATTTTCCGTTTATATGCCTCCCCTTTACCTTTGCGGCGACAACGGTGCAATGATATCCTGTCAGGGCTATTATGATTATATGGCAGGCAAGCGTGGGGACGAGAGCCTTAATGCCATAGCAACGCTCAGTCTGGAAGATATATAAACAAAATGTTAAATTTGAAATAAATGTTGAAATTTATAACAATATGTGATAAAATATTGTTATAAGATTATCAATCTTTTAAGAGAAAAATGGGAGAAATATGGGGGTAAATATGAAAAGATCATTTAAAAAAGCAGCGGCGGCAGTATGCTCCGCAGCAATGGCGCTGTTTATGACAGGCTGTATGCACATCGGCATCGACATTACGGTAAATCCCGACGGAACAGCAAATGCGGTGGGCAGATATGCCGTTCAGAAGGATTATTACAGCGATGAGATGTTTGAAGGTACCGAGCACGAAATACAGACCTTTACCATCGACGGCGACGAGTATCTGGGCTATGAATATACCAGCGATTATGCCACATACGACGAGCTTGCCGAGGATATGACCAATCCCAGCGAGCAGGGCGACACCATTTTCAATGAGTTCTCCGTTGTAAAGAGCGGCAATCCCTTTGTGCGCACCTATACCTTTAACGGCGTGTTTGCAAACCTGCTTGGCGAGGAAATGGCAGAAGAGGGCGAGGACGCAGCTCAGTATGAGGAAATGGCAAACTCAATGTTCAAAATCGGCTTCACAATGAAGCTCCCCGGCAAGGTTAAGTCCTGCACAGGCGGAACTGTGGGCGATGACGGCGTGATAACCTTTGAAATAAGCCCCTGCGCCGAGACAGTTTGCTCTGCGGTATCGCAGGAGGTAAATATTCCTCTCATTGCGGGAACTGCGGCGGCAGTTGTCGTTATAATCGCAGTTATTGCAGTCGTGGCTGTAAAGTCAAAGAAAAAGCCCGAGGAAAAAAGCCCCGAGCCTATCACCGATCCGGATGATGAGATAATTGAATAAGCAAAATGAGCTGTTGCACAAAGATGCAGCAGCTCATTTTTTATATAGTGAAGTATAATGGCAAATCCGCACAAATAAGCGCAAAGGTAAAGGGTTTGGGTCAAGCCTTTTTCCCGAAAGGCGCAGGTACGGACAAATCAACATAAGTCACAAGCACAAGAAAGAATTTTATGTATTCACGCTTGTTTCAGCCGATGTGGGAACAGTAGTCTCAGCAGGTTCATGTGCTTCGGTATGAGTTGTCTGTGCGGTTGAAACGGTGGCTTCCGTGACACTTTCAACAGCAGTTGTTGAAAGTCCGGTTGATACAGATGTTGTGATAGCTGTTGTAACAGCAGTTGTTTCAGCCACTGTCTCAGTCGTTGTTTGAACTTCCGTTTCACCGATTGTTGTGGAAGTTGTTTCCAAAGGAGTTTCAGATATCTCCCCTGCGGTGAAATTTGAGAAGCTTACGGTCATTTTGGGCTGACCTGTTGCCAGCGATACGGGAACTCCGCAGCTGTCAAAAATGATAGTGCAGCCGTCACCCGAATATACCCAGCCGCCGTCTTCCCCCGCTGAAAGAGAAGTGCTCTCCAGCTGAGCCGCCGCATTGTCCATGGCGGAGAAAAAAGCCGTCAGGGGAGATGAATCGGGCAGAGATGAGGTCTGAACATCAAAGGTAAGATCGCCCAGATGCGAGGTGAGAACATCGTCCGCCGAAGATACGGTAAGCCCCGCTATGGTCTCGGGAGAGGTTATCTCCATGCTCCAGAAGCCGCTTCCCAGCCGCTTTGTCTGCCCCGAAAAGGTAAATTCCGTTTCTCTTTCCGCATTCTCCCCCGGGGGGATTATGTAGGCAGTCACAGAGCAGTCGGCGGTGAAGCCGCCTGTTATCTGCGGCTGCGGTGGCGAGGAAAGCACCTCCGCTGCCGAACAGCCTGTGGCTGTAACGCACATCATAACAGTTATCATACCCATGAGCTTTTTCATATACCCATTCCTTTCACGGTTGGATTTCGTCCCCTTCCGAGCCGTGATACGTATCGCTGCTCGCTACCTGCGGTATTCGGCACTGAATCGGCACATTTTTTCGGGACGTATTTGCTTGAACGCAAAAGGAAGCTGTGCGATAACGTCCGTGGGCAGCATTCCGCTCATGGAAAGCTTTTCGGCAGCCATATCGGCGGCAATGCCGAAAATATGCACTGCGGCGCACACGCACTCATACAGCCTTTCCCCACGGTTCATGGAGCATATGCCTGAGATGATGCCCGTGAGCACATCTCCGCTGCCTCCTCTGGAAAGTCCGCCGTTGCCGCTGTAGGAAGCACAGCGCTTTTTGGGGGAGACGATATATGTGGGAACGCCCTTGGCAACTACCACAGCGCCTGTTTTCTCACTGAGAGCCGCAGCGGCGGAAAGCCTGTCTGCCATTACCTCGGCAGCAGTCATACCCAGCAGGCGGCCAAGCTCGCCGACGTGCGGAGTAAGCACAGCTTTGCAGTTTGCATTTCTGATAATATCTATGCTGTCGGCGATGCAGTTTAGACCATCGGCATCAAGAATGAGGGGAATATTTTTTTCGCCGCAGAAGCTTATCATTCCACGTACCAGCTCTTTGGTGTCATCGCAGCAGGAAAGACCGCTGCCCATGGCAATGACGGTCATATTTTCGGCAGCTGAGCATAATTTTGTCAGCCCGTCCGAGGATATGGCTCCGCTTTCGTTTGCCGAAAGAGTGCAGAAAGTGGCTTCGTATATTCCTGCCGCCGCACGGCCGATAACAGCGGGGACGGAAGCCAGCTTTACCAGCCCCGCACCGCTCCTGAGGGCAGCTTTCAGGTTCATGGCAGCCGCACCGCTCATATTTTCCGAGCCTGCGATTATAAGCAGCCTGCCGAAAGTTCCCTTGTGGCAGCTTTGTCCCCTTGCGGGAACGCATTTCTCCGCCATAGCATCGGTCATCATAATGGGAGCGCCCGTATTTTCAAAGCAGCTTTCGGTAATGCCTATCTCACGGACAATTATTTTACCGCAGTTTATTTGTGCGGGCAAAAGGGTCATGCCTATCTTTGGAGCGCCGAATGTGATGGTAAGACCGCACATAAGCGTTCCTGCCGATACTTTTCCCGTTACGCTGTCAGCCCCCGAGGGGATATCTGCCGCAAGGATAAAGCTGTCCTTTGATATTCTTGAAAACAGGCTGATAATATCGGCGGAAAGCTCTCCGTGGAAGCCTGTGCCGAAAACTGCGTCAACAACAGCGTCATATCTGTCGGATATCCGTTCATCGTCCGTGTCGAGGAATGTTATTTTGCTGTGGGCTATCCTTGCGTATTCCTCCAGCGCAATGCCGCTTTTGGGAGCGCCGCAGGGCAGGGTAACAAAAACCCGGGCGTCCATATCTGCAATGAGACGTGCCATAACAAAGCCGTCACCGCCGTTGTTGCCTCTGCCGCATATTATGAGCACACGGCTGTCAGCATTTATATCAACACACCTGCAAAGTTCTTGGACAGCGGCGGCGCCTGCATTTTCCATCAGCCCGATGTAGGTCTTGCCTGAGGCAACGGCATTTGCCTCGGCGGCTTTCATTTGTGAGGGGGTGGCGAGGTACATATTTGCCATTTTAGCTTACTCCTTTACAAATCAGTTCCATGTCTTTTTCTTGAGTTGCTCCGCTATCTTCTCGGTATTGGGAAGTTCTGTGGTTCCAAGTATTTGTGTAAGGTCAAAAACACGTCCGCCCATTGGTGCGCCCTGCGTAATTTTTCTGAAATCTGTCTGGAAGTATTTTTCAACAAAATAAATTCGGTGCGGTTCAGTTATAGAATATTTGGCAGCTGCATCAAAAATAAGTGCTTTTTGTTCTTCTGTGAGCTATCCCTTTTGAACCGCAAATTTTTCATCATCATCAGGTGAGAAAATGATTATTGAAGATATTTTGCCTATTGCGCACATACTTTTGTTTCGGTATAATCCGATATAATCTGTGCTCCTGAAATTTACGCTGCTTCTGACCCAATACATATTGTGGACGAAATTATATTCAAAGGTTGCGTTGGAAAGCTGCATTCTTACATATTTCCATGAGTCGGAAGAAATTATCAGCTTGTCGGTGTTGCAGTAATCAATGTAATCCTCGAGAACGCTCTGCATATCATAATCCCTGTCGTCAATTACGTCGCTGACAGCGTTTGCAAGCTCTTCAAAGGTGGTGTTTATGTGCATGATGCAGCAGGAGTTTGCTCTGTTATATTCAGCAAGCTCAGTTTCAAATTCACTTTTGGTCTTATCATTCATTAGAACAGGTGCAAGGGTGAGCAGCACTTTGTATTTTTCGTTTGAGAATGAGCCAAGGTGATGGATAAGCTGGTCGGTGTGAAACCAGTCAGACATTTTAGTCTCCACAACTATTTTAAAGCTTTCCTGAGATATGATAGCATCGGGAATGCTTTCATTATTTTTCTTCTGGAGCGTAAATGAAATTTCAGGTTCAAAGCTGTCGGAAAAATACTGTGATTTTAAAAAACTGAAAAATTTGTCTGAGGAATACGAGTACAGTCGAGAAAGCAAAAGCATTGTATTGGCAGTAGCAACATTCTCTTTTGAGTGGTATCGCTGAAAATAATGTATTTTCATATCATCACTCCTTATCCTTTATATTATTCTCGTAATTTTCAAAGCTTTTTCCTGCCCAGCCGTCTATCTTTCCACGTCGCATGGCACCGAAAATGCGCTCGGTAACGCCCTTGTTGGTCTTTTCAAGCTCTGCCAGAAGCTCCTTTGTTCTCTGGCGGGAGGTGTGACCGTCAGCGGGACATTTTGATTTTACCACATTAAGGTCAAGCCGCCTTGCTGCACGTATTACCTCCTTTTCGGGAGCCATGACCATGGGGCGTATCTGCACCAGTCCGCAGCGGGCAAGGTGAGTAACGGGAGAAAAGCAGCCTATACGACCCTCGTTAAGCAGGTTCATCATAAAGGTCTCCACCGCATCGTCAAAGTGATGACCCAGCGCTATCTTGTTGCAGCCTGCGTCCTTAGCGGCGTTATGGAGAGCGCCCCGGCGGAGCTTTGCGCACAGGCTGCAGGGGTTCAGCTCTTTGCGGATATCAAAAACTATCTGCCCGATGTCCGTGGGGATAAGGCGGTATTCAACTCCCGCCTCGCTGCACATCTGAGCCACGCTGCTGTAGTCCCCCTCCACGCCGCCGAAGCGTGGGTCAAGGGTAATGGCGACCACATCGTAATCGATGCCGATGAACCGCCTCAGCTCGATAAGCCCTTTAAGCAGCACAAGGCTGTCCTTGCCGCCCGAAACGCCCACGGCGATCCTGTCGCCGTCCTGTATCATGTCAAACTCCTGAATAGTCTTTCTCATATATCCAAGCATTTTCTGCATTATCCGCACCTCTTTCTATGTGATATTATAGCATAACAGGCGGAGCAAATCAAGAAAAACAGAGCCTTATACTAAGAACCCGTCTTCACAAGCATATGCGCACGTCTTTTCGGCAAATTTTGCCGCAGACTGCGTTATACTAATCACCAATAAAACTATAGACAAAAAATTATCGCATAATCCATATACGCAAGATTATGCTCAATTTTTTGTATAGTTTTTAATTGGTGCTTAGTATTAAAAATCCTTGCCGGGCGAAAGCCCGCCTGCGGATTTTTGCCTACTCTGCAACAAAATTATGCTCGAAAATCCGCACACATTTCTTATGAAGATTAGTATTATGTGCTTGTAAAATCCATGGGCATATGTTATAATAGTCCTAACAATAAGGAAAGGGGCTGTAATATGTCAGGGGCATTCAAGCATACCGTGAGAGCCGTTCCCGGGGAGAGCATTTCGCTGACGGTCACATACTCGGGACATCAGAAATGCGAACCCTCCCAGCGGTGGGGCAAGGGTGTAAGAGAGCAGTTCATACTTCATTTTATCGTTTCGGGAAAGGGCACTTACATCACTCCCGAGGGCAGCTTTTCCCTTTCCGCAGGCGATGTTTTCCTTATCCGTCCCCTTACCGAGATAGAATATTTTGCGGACAATGACGACCCGTGGGAATATTACTGGGTGAATTTCGGCGGCTCCGATGCTGATGCTATCCTTGGCAAAACGGACTTTTCCGCTTCGTCTCCCGTTATGCACGGCTGCGGTGCGGACGTGGCTGCGGCTATGGAGAATATCCTGTCCTGCCCGGCAAAGGAGCTTTTTGAGAACGTGGAGCTTACGGGCAGGCTTTATATTCTCTTATCGCTGCTCATAAAGAAATCCACCTCGGCGCAGCTGCGTGAGAACAGGAATCTGCGCAGGCTGGAGGCGGCAAAGGCGTTTATCGAGACAAATTATCCTCTGCCCATTTCTGCGGACGATATCGCCGATGCGGCGGATATCACCCGAATAACCCTTTTCAGGCTCTTTAAGTCGGAGCTGGGCATAACTCCTGCGGAGTACCTTATCCGCTGCCGCATGAGCAGAGCAAAAAATCTGCTTGCTTCCACAGACCTTTCCATAGGTGCAGTGGCACGCTCCGCAGGATATGAGGACGGAATGTATTTTTCCAGAGCATTCCGAAAAGCCGTGGGCATATCTCCCTCGGAATACAGGCAGTCTAAAAAATGATACTATAATCCATATAAATGATATTATTTTTTATTGCAATCGGCGGCTTATGATGATATAATGAGGTTACAAGATAACAAAAGCGAAAACCACCAATACAGAAAGGAAGTTTTATTATGGCAATTCTGGTAACAGGCGGCGCAGGATATATCGGCTCACACACCTGTGTGGAGCTTCTCAATGCAGGCGAGGAGATAGTTGTCCTCGATAACTTCTGCAACTCAAAACCCAGGGCTCTTGAGATCGTAAAGGAGCTTACAGGCAAGGATTTCAAGTCATACAATGCAGACCTTCTTGACCGAGCTGCTGTTGAAAAGGTGTTTGAGGAAAACAAGATAGATTCCGTTATCCATTTTGCAGGCCTCAAGGCAGTAGGCGAGTCCGTAAGAAAGCCTATCGAATATTATCACAACAACATTACAGGCACACTTATCCTCTGCGATGTTATGAGGAACCACGGCTGCAAGAGAATAGTTTTCAGCTCCTCCGCAACTGTTTACGGCTCCCCCAAGAGCGTGCCTATCAGAGAGGACTTCCCTCTTTCCACCACTAACCCCTACGGCTCCACAAAGCTTATGATAGAGGGCATTTTAAAGGATATCTACACCTCCGACAACGAGTGGAGCATAGCTCTCCTCAGATACTTTAACCCCATCGGCGCCCACAAGAGCGGCAAGCTTGGCGAGAACCCCAACGGTATCCCCAACAACCTTATGCCCTATATCCAGCAGGTGGCAGTGGGCAAGCTTCCTGAGCTTGGCGTATTCGGCAACGATTATCCCACCCACGACGGCACAGGCGTAAGAGACTATATCCATGTTGTTGACCTGGCGCTTGGTCATGTAAAGGCTATACAGAAGGTTCGTTCCATGACAGGTGTCGGAATCTGGAACCTTGGCACAGGCAAGGGATATTCCGTTCTTGATGTTGTCAATGCGTTCATCAAGGCAAGCGGCGTAAACATTCCTTATGTTATCAAGCCCAGACGTGCAGGCGATATCGCCGAGTGCTATGCAGACCCCGAAAAGGCAGCAAAGGAGCTTGGCTGGAGAGCTGAAAGAGGCATTGAGGAAATGTGCGAGGACAGCTGGAGATTTATCAAGAACAATCCCGAGGGACTTTGATATATTACTGTTTACAAAATCACCCTTGACACATCTCTTGCAAAGGCTTATAATAGAATAAAAGAACATAAGGGGACAGTGTGTTTGCTGTCCCCTTTTTTATAAAATTTATAAAGTCTTTTATAAAATTTACAGGGTGATAAGATGGATAACGAAAAAAAAGAAAATGAGCTGAACGGCGCAGAATCCGAAAACAAAGAAGCAAGCGGCAAAAAGCAGAAGCCCAAGTCCTTTATGCAGACTGTCCGTGAGATAGACGCAGAGGAAAGACGCAAAGAGCTTGAAGAGGAAGCACGTCAGAATGAGGAACGTGCAAAGCGTGAGGAGCAGCGCCGCAAGGCATATGAGGAAAAGCTCCGAAAGGAAAGGTTGGAGCTTATAAAGCTGAAACAGGGCATTATCTCCGAGGAGGATATCCCCGAGGAAAAAGTTCCCGAGAAGAAATACTCCGCATGGGAAAAGTTCACGAACTTTATCTATCACAACAAGGCATATCTTATTGTGGGAGCGCTTTTCATCGGCCTGGCGGCGTTCCTTATACAGGACCTTGTTACCCGTGAGCGCCCCGATATTTCCGCCATGTACATCGCTTCCGATTATGATATGAGCTATTATTCGGGTCAGCTCACTCCCCTGTGGAGCCAGTACGGCGAAGATGTTAACGGCAACGGCGAAAAGCTTGTCCGCCTGTACTATATCCCCGCAGGCTATGAGGATAATGACAGGGCATCGGCTTATCTTGCCCAGAGCGACCGCACAAAGCTTATCGGCGAGTTCCAGTCGGGAAATATGGTCATGGTCATAGGCGACAAGGAGTCATATCAGGAGCTTGACATACTGGACGGCGTTTTTGCGGACTGCCGTGAGCTGTTCCCCGATGACCCTTATGCCGAGGAGATAGGATACCGCCTTGCAGGCACCGATTTTATGGAGCTGCTGGGCTGCGATACTGTTGACGACACCGACCTGTATGTTTCTTTCAGAAAGCCTGTAAAGACCATGGGCATGAGCGAAGAGAAGATGCAGACTAATTTTGACTATGCCGTTGATTTCTGGCGCAATTTCCTTTCCGAGCACCGTGCAGATGGTCTGGAGCTTGAAGCTGTTCCCGACCCCGAGCCTCTGCCCGATGAATATGCCGAGTATGAAGAGGATACCGACATCTCCGACACAGCCGCAAACGTAACGGAATAACTTACAAAGCCGGGCAGGATATCGCTTCTGTTCGGCTTTTTTCGGCCATATGCTGTAAGATTAAACGTTTAATCAAGTTATCGTTGCGGCGGTAGAAAATATTTGTATATAATACCTATTGAAAAAAGTTCATCTGTATTTTATAATTTAGATAGGCATATTTTGCTTATTTTTCCTTGCGTGGATACGCATACGGGCTGCGCAGGCATCTGTGGGTATTCTTTCTGTGCAGCATTGTTTCTGAGCAGTTATGGCGGCCGGTGTATATCACCTGATATACATTCATTCAAGGCTGCTGAAAATTATTCAAAAGAAGGGGAAAAAATCATGACGCCAATAATCAATAAGGAAGATTTTGAGGAGAGACTCCGTCAGGAGCTTCAGAACGAAGCAAATGTCACTCCTATCGACGCTTCCGATAATCAGATCTACAAGGCACTTTCCGCAGTCGTTGTAGGACTGCTGAGAGAAAAGAGAAGAAAGTTCAGCAATCAGGTACATTCCGCAGGAAAGAAGGAAATATACTACCTTTCCATGGAGTTCCTTATGGGACGTTCTCTCAAGACAAGCCTTTATAACCTTGAAATAAACGATATGGTAACTGATATCCTCAAGAAGTGGGACGTTAACATTGACCGTATCTACGATTACGAGCCTGATGCAGGTCTCGGAAACGGCGGCCTGGGCAGACTTGCTGCCTGCTACCTTGACGGTCTTGCTACCGACGGCTATCCTGCAATGGGCTACTCCATCTGCTATGAGTACGGTATCTTCAAGCAGAAGATAGAGGACGGCTGGCAGACAGAGCTTCCCGATAACTGGCTTCCCGGCGGCGAGAGCTGGCTTGTTCCCAAGACCGATAAGTCCATCGAAGTTCATTTCGACGGCGAGCTTCAGGAATACTGGGATCAGCAGTACCACCACGTTTCCTACAAGAACTACAGCACCGTTGTTGCTGTTCCTTACGATATGTATGTTCCCGGCTACGACAGCGATGGCGTTTCCGTTCTGAGACTGTGGAAGGCGAAGGCTCCTTCCTTTGATATGGCTATGTTCAATCAGGGCGACTACGCTAAGGCTCTCAGCCAGAACACTGTTGCACAGGCTATCTCCAAGGTACTTTACCCCAACGATAACCACCTCGAGGGCAAGAGCCTCAGATACCGTCAGCAGTACTTTATGTGCGCAGCTTCCATTGGCGATATCGTAAACCGCCATATGAGCGTTTACGGCACCCTCGATAACCTCCACGAGAAGGTAGCTATCCACATCAACGATACTCACCCCACTCTTGCTATCCCCGAGCTTATGCGTGTTCTCCTCGATGACTGCGGCTACAGCTGGGACAAGAGCTGGTACATCGTTACCAACACCTTCGCTTATACCAACCACACCGTTATGGCTGAGGCTCTGGAGAAGTGGGACGTTAACCTTGTCCGCCAGATCACTCCCCGTATCTTCGACATTATCTGCGAGATCAACCGCCGTTACTGCGAAGAGCTTATGGAGCGTCTTGGCGACGGAAACAAGGTTTCCAGAATGTCCATTATCCAGAACAACCAGATCCACATGGCACTCCTGTGCGTATGCGCTTCTCACTGCGTAAACGGCGTTTCCAAGCTTCACTCCGAGATCATCAAGGAAGATGTATTCAAGAACGAGTACAGCTACACTCCTCATAAGTTCCAGAACGTTACCAACGGTATCGCATACAGAAGATGGCTTCTCCAGTCCAACCCCGGACTTACCCAGCTCCTTACCGATACCATCGGCCCCGGCTTCAAGAAGAACGCAGCGGAGCTTTCCAAGTTTGCTAAGTACGACAGCGACAAGCAGGTACTTGAGCAGCTGGCTAAGATCAAGCTGGAAAACAAGAAGAGATTTGCAAAGTTCGTTAAGCAGAACTACGGTACTGTTCTTAACACCGATGCAATCTTTGACGTTCAGGTAAAGCGTCTCCACGAATATAAGAGACAGAACCTCAACGCTCTCAATATCATTGCAGAGTACAACGCTCTCCTGGAGGACCCCAACATGGAGTTCCAGCCCAAGACCTACGTATTTGCAGCTAAGGCAGCTCCCGGCTACTATCTTGCAAAGCAGATCATCAAGATGATCTGGGCACTGGGCGAGGAGATCAAGAAGAACCCTGTTATCAGCAAGAAGCTTCAGGTATTCTTCCTTGAAGATTACCGTGTAACACTTTCCGAGCTGCTCATGCCCGCAGCAGAGGTTTCCGAGCAGATCTCTCTGGCAGGTACAGAGGCATCGGGAACAGGTAACATGAAGCTCATGCTCAACGGTGCTCTTACCCTTGGTACACTTGACGGCGCAAACGTTGAGATCAAGGAGCAGGTAGGCAAGAACAACATCTTCATCTTCGGTATGACCACAGAAGAAGTCCTTGCAAAGAAGGCACAGGGCTACCGTCCCGAAGAGTACGTAAACAACAACGAGGTTATCCGCAAGGCACTCAACAAGATGTACAGGGGCATCAACGGCTGCACATTTGAGGAAGTTGCAAACACCCTCAAGTACAAGGATCCCTACATGGTTCTGGCAGACTTTGACGCATATCAGTCCGCACAGCAGTATGCTTCCGAGTGCTACAAGGATCCTGCAAAGTGGAACAATATGTCCCTTTACAACATTGCAGGTGCAGGTGTGTTCTCTGCTGACCGTGCTGTTGACGAGTACGCAAAGAACATCTGGAAGCTTACCAAGTAAGAATAAGCTTTATATAAGAAAAGGCTGGTGCAAACGCATCAGCCTTTTTTTCGTCCCAAAGGGCGTGAAGCAAATGAAAAAGTCAGCACAAATAAGCACAAGGCAAAGGGTTTAGGTCAAGCCTTTTTCCCGAAAGGCTTGCGGGGGTCAAGAGGGCAGAGCCATCTGGTCGCTGTCCGCAGACAGCGAAATCCTTTTGCGAGCGGCTTAAATAATTAAAGCAACAGCCGACTGACTAAAAATCCCCAAAGCCGCCTGCACCATGGTTTCAAAAACGCTCAAACAAATATAATTTCTCAAATGAACCCAAAACTATTTCATGCAGGCGGCCTGAAACCAAGAGACATTCCGTTAGGAATGTCTCTTGGTTTCCGCCGTAAGGCGCAGGTACGGTCAAATATACTTTTCATTTTTATAAAGTCCGTACCATGCAAAGGAGACACCTAATGGGAGAGGGGGGAAAGTAAAACCCTACAAAAGCGGGCATTCCCCCCTCTCCCCTACGGTTTCTCCTCTGCACTTCTCTTCCCTACCCTCTCTCCCCCACCAAGCCCGCTTTTACCGTTGTGCATAATCTTTTTTTTCAGCTCCTTTATCTGGCTTTGTTTAACCTCTTTTACCGCCGCCCCGCTCATTTTCGGTCTGGCGTTTAGATATCGAGTATCTGCTGTTAGTTTTGTTTAGCTCTGCGGTGGGGATTAGTTATATTGTACGCAATATGCTTAATTGCGTTAGCCGCAAGCAAACGTAGTTTGTCAGCACCCACAAAAATACCCTGCACAGTCAGTGCAGGGTGCTTTTGTTTGTATTTATGCCGATATAACTTCAAGGAACTTATCTTCATTTACAGGCTTCGAGAAATAATATCCCTGCAAATAATCAACTCCCCTTTCGGTGAGATAATCGGTCATTTCCTTGGTTTCAACGCCCTCGGCTACTATCTTTACATTTATGGCTTTCAGCAGTCGAATAACCGAAGCAAGCAGACGCTCGGACTTTTCATTACCCTTGCCGAATGCGTCCCAGATTATGCTCTTATCCATTTTTACCAGGTCATAGCGCATCTGGTTCATCTGTGAAAGATTGGAGTAGCCTGTGCCGAAATCGTCCATTGAAAAGCTGAATCCGCTTTCCCTGAGGGCGGACACGTTTGTATCGAATGCCTCGCCCGAATCAAGTGCGGCGGTCTCGGTTATCTCCAGATTGATGAATGTGGGCGGGATATCATATTCAGCCAGTATCTTTGTGAGCCTGCCCTCCAGCTCGGGGGCGCACGCCTGTATTCCCGAAAGGTTCACCTCAATATATTCCAGCTTGTCGGTAAGTGTGCGGCGCTTGGCAAAGTCCGCCACAAGGCGCAGGGTAATGTCGCCTATATCCATTATAAGCCCCTTTTCCTCGGCAATGGGAATAAACTCCTCGGGCGAGATAAAGCCCAGGTCGCCTGTGTTTTTCATTCGCACAAGCGCTTCCGCAGACCTGAACCTGCCCTGTTCGGTGCTGTAGATGGGCTGATATACCATCTCAAATCCGTCGTTCTGCACGGCTTCGGTAAGGAGCTTATCTATCTTGTCACGGCGGACCTTCTTTTCGATAATGCTGTCGTCCAGCCTGCATATTACCTCGTCGGAGCTTTTGCCGTATTCTTTCATAAAGCGCATAAGTTCATATGCCTCGTCGGTGCCGTTGGAATATTTCCGCAGGTCGATAACGCTTATCCTGAATTCCAGCTGAGCGTCGGGGAAGCAGTAGGAGCAGAGTGCGTGGCGCAGCGATTCCAGCTTGCGGCAATCTACCTCGCAGTCGCTGTAGAAAACGGTGAATGTGTTGCTGCGGGAGTGGAAAACGCTTCCGCCCAGAACTCCGTCTATCATTTCCTTGGTGCACAGCATGGCTTTTCTGCCGTACTCATGGCCGTACATTGTGTTGATGCGCTCGTAATTTTCCAGCGTAACGTTCACTATGCTCAGGGGCTTGCGGTTGGCGTAATATTCAGCCATCTGGCGGTGAAATGCGTTTCGGTTGAAGCACATGGTCTCAGCGTCGTAATTCTCCCTCTGGTTCTCAAAGGAGAAATATACGCACAGCACCATCAGCACGCAGCCCAGTCCCGAAAGCAGTGCCGTAGGGAATATTCTCTGCACTACCAGGCTGCCCAGCCATATGAACATACCTACCTGAACGGATATTTTCTGATATGATGACAATGTGCATTTTTTGCTGTAGATTATACCGAAGGTCATCACAAGGTAGATAAGACCGCAGACATAGACCATATCCGCCATGGGACCATAGGAATATGCGCCCTTGTCGGAGGCGAAAAATTCAAGCTTGCCTGCGATGATCACTGCGGCAGCTATTGCCAGCGGAGCTATCACAGCCCCGAAAGTGCGCTTTGTAAGCCGTTCCTGGTTTCTGTTCAGGATAAGCACATACAGGAAGTTGAAGAACAGCACCATTATAACGCTGGCGATGAACAGCTGGTGCAGAAACCTGTTGAGCTGCGGGGGGACTGTATCAAGATGCGTCACCGTATAAACTGTCGAAATATCAAGCATAAGGTTGCAGACAGTGCATATAAGCATTGCACGGAATGCGCTTGTTGACATCAGCTTCAGGTGCGGGTTGCGCAGGTAATCGAAAATGATTATTATAAGCACTGCGGCAGCTGCTATCTGGAAGCGGATATTGTTGAAAAAAAGCAAAATATCACCCCATATATATCTTATGCTTGTATTATATCATATTGTGAATAAATCTTCAATCTCCTTAATTTAATTATAATCAATAAAAAAATCCCGATATTCCGCTATGTTTCGGAATATCGGGATTTTGATGTGCTATATTATGGTATTTATACTGCGGTATCTGCGGATATCTTCTGACCGAAGATGTGTTCGAGGACTGCCGAAAGGCTGCCCTCCATGTCGCCGATATCCACGAAGCATACTCTTCCAAGGATACCGTCTTCGTTTTTGAAGCATATCTCACGCCTGTCCTCACGCATTTCTCTTGTGAGGGGGTATATGTAGCAGACACTGTTCGATTTGTATATTTCAAGAAGATTATACAAATCGTAAATATCAGTCTGGAGAATACCGCAGTTTTCATCATCTGCGTTAAGCTCCTGCCACTTTGAGTCAAAAACAACTCTCATACCGTTTTCACGGCAGGTCATAACAGCCAGCGCCTGTGAGCTGTCCTTTGGCATTGGCCTGTTGAGCATCGGATAGCGCTTTTTCTGAATTTCGGCACGGAAGCGCTGATTATCCAGCATTCTTCCCAGATTATACACGGTGTAGCTGTCGAAAAGCTCGCCTGTGGGGAAGATAACGGCATATGCCATGTTTCTGCCCTTTGTCACGGTGACATATCGGCTGAGCAGGAATATTTCCGCCCAGCGCAGCGCATTTGCATAGCCCTGCATACTGCGGTCTATTACGGAAGCGGAAAAGTCCCTTTCGTAATTCTGGGAATACTCAACGCCGTCAAAGTTTGCTATAAGCGCCTCCAGCTTGTTTCTGCTTCGGGCGGAGGAGGTTATGCTCTGCAGATATTTCAGCGTTGACTTTATAAGCCTGTTTTCGGGGCGGTCAACGGTGAAAACATCGTACTGAACGTAGAATTTGTCCTTGTGGGCAAAGTTTTTGGTGGCGTGGAGAGAATATATTACCTTTCCTTTCAGGAAGCGTTCATTTTCGATGTGAGGAGCATAGCACTGCTTCAGACCGTTGTGAACTATCGCCTGAACCTCGTTAATAAAGGCAAGGATGAAAGTTTCGAATATATTCAGATTTTCGGCTGCACGGGTGTTAAGATTGTAGTTTGTAAGAGGCAGGGCTTTCATTGATTTGAGCATATTGAGCAGAACTCTTTTGTTTGAAAGATATTCGCCCTTGCGGTTCCTTGCGGCAAGCATGGGCAGGATCTCTACCTGAGTTCCGTCCTTGAAGACCATAGCACCTACGTATCCGCCTGCACGGAGGATACGTTCGCTTCCCTCTCCCTCAGCGGTGAGGATATAGCTGTTTATGCCCCTTGGGTCGGGCATTTTCTTTTCCAGCACAAAGCCTTCAAGCATATCAAAAATATGCTCAGGCAGCGGGATACCGCCCTCCCGTTCCGAAGAGCCCTCTATGGTGAAGAACTGCGTTTCACGCAGCTTGTAACGGTCTCTTTTTCCCATTTGCGGAAGCCCTCCAAATTACAGCAGCTTGCTGTAAGCATTTATGTTCCAGAAAGCGGCTTCGTTTATTTCGTATGTATCATCAACATCGAGGAAAAGCTCAACGTTTTCGCCGAAGGTCTTTTTGTAGTCGATGGCGAGAGCCTTTACAAACTGCTCCTCAGGCTCCTTGTTGTAGTCGCCCAGAACCCAGCGTATCTTCTGGTAATCGCCGTAGAAATACTCCTGGAGCAGAGGAACGATAGAGTTCTTGAAGATAGAGCCGAGGCGCTGGATAGAGGGGTCTTCCTTCAGTGACATGAAGTAGGCATGTCCGATAGTGTGCTCTCTGTCGCAGAGTATCTCAACACGCTTGTTGATAATTGTGAGCAGCTGCTCTATGCTTACGCCCTCGACATAGGTGTCGTGGAAAAGCTCGGGCTGAGGGAGCATCTCGACGAAGTCGAAACGACGGCGTATAGCAGTATCCAGCAGGGCGATGGAGCGGTCGGCGGTATTCATGGTTCCGACGATATAAACGTTGTTGGGAACGCCGAAAGGCTCCTGGGAATATGCCAGCCTTACCTTTACTTCTTCGGGCATACCGAGGCGCTTTGAAGGCTCGATAACGGTGATAAGCTCACCGAAGATCTTGGAGATATTACCACGGTTGATCTCATCTATGATGAAAACGTATCTTTCGTCGGGGTGCTCTGCGGCTTTCTGGCAGAACTCACGGAAGATACCCTTGTCAACGACATAGACCATTTCCTTTTTACGTGTACGCTCACCACGCTCGTTCATAGTTTCGAGGAAAACGGGCTTGATACCCTCGATGAATTCCTCGTATCCCATAGACTGGTGGAAGGTGGTGAATTCTATCTGACCGAAATTGTTTTTCAGCTCGTTGTAGCGGTCCAGCATGGCGTTGTAATCTTTTTTCATAACAGCTTCAACAGGAATGTTATAAATTATAGCCAGAGCATAGTTGACCGAATTGTAAGTTTTACCTGTACCGGGAGGACCGTAAAGAATGATGTTTTTACCCATAAACATGACCATGCCTTTCACAAAAAAATACTCTTTTTTCATTATATCACATTTGCATTAAAAACGCAATATAGTTTCATGTTAAATTGTATATTCTGCACGCTTCCTGAACGAGTTCACATTATGTTTAATAACGAATACGTTTTCGTAACCGTGCAAAAAAAAGGCAGAGCATAAGCCCTGCTTAACCAAGATCAGATTACATAAAATAATATGTGTAGAACAAAAGAAAGGAGACAACAAAACGGATGTTAACATTGAAATATAAGAACTTAACATCATATATTATAACTCATATATGCGCTTTAGTCAATATCTATATAACAACTTTTACATTTTCGTATGAATGCACAATTTAGTGCAATATTCATTATACAAAATGTACTGCAAACAAGAAGTTATACACTGAGTATCATCTGCTGCGCTGTCACAATATAAGATGCAGTTCAATCCGGCCGCATCAATTACTTTGTTGCAAGTATGATTATAACACAGGCAGGGAATAATGTCAAGGGTCGTAAACGATTGAAAAAAGAAAATATTAGATACTGATTTTGTGCAGATTTTACAGTAGGTAAACGGCCTGTTTATGCAAAGGGCATTACTCCTCGCCGAAGTCACGGTCGATGGTTATAACAAGGTAATATCTGGTGTCCTTCGAGGCGTTCATAAGCTGGGAAAGCTTCTCTTTCAGCTCGCTTTCTGAATATTTGCAGTCGTAGGGGACAACAATGTCAAAAACAAGGTTTGTGTGGGTGTCGCCGGGGACAAGGCGGAAGTCGTGTATCCTGAGCCGTGGGTCAAGCTGCTCCGCATATTTCTCAACAGCCTTGCGGCAGGCGTTGGTCTGCTCGTTATCCACATCAACAGGGTCCATATGTATGGTCATCATAATGCCAAGCTTTTTGAAAATATCACGCTCAATGCCGTCTATCACGTCATGGGCGGCAACGAAATTCTCATCGCTGCGCACCTCCGCATGGCAGCTTGCCAGCTTCTTTCCGGGGCCGTAGTCGTGGACTACCAGGTCATGCACGCCGATTATCTTGTCGGGAGCGGTGACGATATCCTCTATCTTTTTGATAAGCTCGTGGTCGGCGGGCTTGCCGATAAGGTCATCTACAGTGTCCTTGACGATGCCGAAGCCGCCCTTGATGATGAATATTGATACCACTATGCCCATTGCACCGTCTATGGGGAGAGTGGTGAAAAGGGAGGCGGTAAGACCGATAACAGCGGCAGATGTGGCGATAACGTCGCTCCTGCTGTCCTGCGCTGTTGCCATCATCACGGGGGAGTTTATGCGCTTGCCCAGCTTTGTGTTGAAAACGGACATCCACAGCTTTACGCCTATGGACGCAAAAAGGGAGATGAGTGCTGCGGTGCTGAACTTTACCTCATCGGGGGAGACTATCTTCCCTGCCGATGATCTGAGCAGCTCAAAGCCCACCAGAATTATGATAACGGCTATGATAAGGGAAGTGAGATATTCCGCTCTGCCGTGACCGAACGGATGATCCTTATCCGCCGGCTTTGCAGCCATTTTGCAGCCGAAAAGCGTCACCACGCAGCTGGCGCTGTCCGACAGGTTGTTGAATGCGTCCGACAGCACGGATATGGAGCCTGAAAGCGTTCCCACGGCAAATTTCAGCACGAACAGGAAAATGTTGCACACAATGCCCGTTATCCCCGCCATTGTGCCGTAATTCTCACGCACCTTTATATCTTCGGTGTCGGTGTAGTTTTTTACAAAGTGCTTAACAAGAAAATCTGTCATAATATGCCTCACTTTATGAAAAGTTAAATCATTCTTACAGTGTTTCCTATAATATTACCACAAGTAATATTTTTTTGCAATACGTTGCATTGGGCTAATCACGAAATTTACAATCTGTAACAAATAACAAATCGGTTAATTTTAGAAAAAAGTGTTGTAGCTAAAAAAAATATATGATATAATTAAATCAGTTATCCGTATTTGCAGAACTGCCGCAGAAGAAATATAAATGGCGGCACAGGCAAAAAGAGGCAGACAAATATAAGAACCCGTCTTCACAAGCATATGCGCACGTCTTTTCGGCAAATTTTGCCGCAGACTGCGTTAAAAATCCTTGCCGGGCGAAAGCCCGCCTGCGGATTTTTGCCTACTC